>Ga0308161_1001613_pt1 | contig 26400 bp, 28 predicted proteins | sample PhyFR2_FD_201034 | JGI IMG/M metagenome (GOLD analysis project Ga0308161, IMG submission 201034) | Phyllosphere microbial communities from UC Gill Tract Community Farm, Albany, California, United States - DLSLF.R2 | ecosystem: Host-associated > Plants > Phyllosphere > Unclassified | place: USA...
CGAAAGGAAGATCATGAAAGAAGAATTGATTGAAATGAATGGCAAGGTCACCGAAGTGCTGCCGGAGATGCGTTTCCGCGTGGACCTCGAGAACGGGCACCGCCTCGTCGCGTACACGTCCGGCAGGATGAAGAAGAATCACATCCGCATCATCGCCGGCGACCGCGTCACGCTGGAGATGTCGCCGTACGACCTGAACAAGGGCCGCATCGTGTTCCGCCATCTCGAAACGCGCGGTACCCCCGCGCCGTCGGCCGCGCGCCAGCGCCGCCGCTGATCGATCCAGCGTCGACAGCATAACGGCCGCGCCGTTCGTGTCATGCCGACACGGCGGCGCGGCCGTTTTGCGTTCAGTAGACCGGCTTTGCGCTCTGGCGTTTCAGATGCGCCAGCTTGGCCGAGTACAGCTGGCGGTTGTCCGGGCGGGTGCTCGTGTCGATGGCCAGCGCGAGCTGTTCGCGCGCGGCCGCCGGCTCGCCCAGGCGCAGCAGTGCCACCGCCAGCCAGAAGTGGAATTCGTCGTAGTAGGGCGCGCGCCGGATCTCGCGTTCGAACAGCCGGCGTGCGCCGGCGTAGTCGCCGGTCTTGAGCGCGGCCATCCCCTTGTCGAAATACTCGAACGGCGCGACCGGTTCGATGCTGGCCACGCGCCGCGCCAGCTCGGCCGCTTCGGCCGTGCGCCCCGTTTGGGCCAGCAGCGGCCCCAGGTTCTGCATCACGACGACGCTTTCCGGTTCGCGCGCCAGCGCCGTGCGCAGTGCCCGTTCGGCCAGCGCGAGGTCGCCGTGGCGCTGGTAAATCACGCCCAGCGTGTTGTAGGCGATTGCATTCGGCGGGTTGGTCGCCACGGCCGCGCGCGCCCACCAGTAGGCGTCGTCGACGTTGCCCTGCACGAGCGCTTCGGCGGCGCGGTTGTTGAGGTACAGGACGACGACGTCGTTTTCTTCCAGCTGGCGGCTGCGCAGGCGGCTGGCGTCCGGCGGCGGCAGGAAGTCGACGACCAGTTCGTGCTCGGACGATGCGTCGTACAGCATGCCGGCGGGGCGGCGGTGGCCGAGCGCGATGTTGACGTGCGAGGCGACGAGGTAGATGCCGCCGTCGCGGCTCCAGGTTTCGTCCGCGAGGACGCTGCGAAAGCGCACCGTCATGCCGAGTTCGCGCGCGAAGGCGGCCGTCATGACGACCAGCGACAGGCAGTTGCCGGCGCGCGCCGCATAGGTTTCGGCGGCCGTGCGGGTGCGGCTGGCATCGTATTCGAGCTTCAGGTCGCGCTTGCTGTACAGGGCGTCGATCAGGCCCCGTTCCAGGCCTTTGCTGCGCAGGTGCGCTTCGAAGGCGGGACTGTGCAGATACGCCTGCATGGCCGGGCTCAGCGCGAACAGGTCGTGCGCGCCGATCGGTTCGGACGGGGGCTTGAACGCGGCGTCCGCGAACAGCGGCGGCGGGGGAGGCAGCGGCGCGACGCCGGCGCAGCCGGTCAGCAGCAGGATGGACGCGATCAGCAGGGACGCCAGGCGGTGCATGTCTCCTCCTCGGCCGGCGGATTGTTCGATTCGAGTGATGAATCGAAGTATCTGCCCGCCTGGCGGAGATGTAAAGCTGCGCCGCGCTTATTGGCGCTCGCTGGCGCTTATTGGCGCTTACTGGTCGTCGTGGAAGGCTTCGTGCAGTTCGTCGAGGAGTTCGTCGGTTTCCTCGTCCGACAGGCCCAGATAGGCGGTCGCGCGCGCGCCGCCCTTGTTCCATTCGAGCGATTCGGCATCGCCCTGGTATTTGCGGATCGCGCTTTCGGCCAGCAGCGACAGGGCGACCAGCGAACGCACGGTCGGCGCGGCGTCGGCATCGTCCAGCACGGCGTAGTCGTGGTGGTGCAGGATGGCCCAGGCGACGTCGTCCGACAGGCCCCAGTTGCGCGCCAGCAGGGTGCCGATGGCGGTGTGGCTCGTGTTGTGGCGCTCGTTCTCCAGCGCCGTGAACGGACGGTCGGCCTCCAGCGCGGCGGCGGCGTAGGTGGCGGCGTAGTCGCTGAAGCGGTCCATCAGCAGCGGCACGCCGGTGTCGCAGAACAGGCCGAACGTATGCGCCACGTCCGGCTCGCCGATGCGCAGGCGGCGCGACAGGAACACCATCGCTTCGGCGCGCCGGCTCGACACGTCCCAGAAGCTGGCCAGCGCGGCGCCGTTGGCGGGGATCGCCTGGCGGGCCAGCAGGCCCGTCATCAGCGCGGCGACCTGGTTGATGCCGAGGAACAGGATCGCCTGTTCGATCGACTTGGCCTTGCGGCGGCCGCCGAAGATCGACGAATTGGCCAGCTTCAGCAGCGCGCCCGACATGCCGACGTCGCTGGCGACGATCTTGCCGATCGCGGCCGGGCTCGGGTCGTGCGACGCCAGTTCGCGCTGCAGGTCGGCGAGCAGGCTCGGACGGGGCGGGATGCGGATCGACTTGATCAGGGCGTCGACCGGATCCTCGGCGGCGCTCGGACGCGCCAGGGCAGCTGCTGTACTCATGACTGGACGGGGGAAAACGATGCTGGGTGATGCTGCATGGAAATATGCGCGAAGTTTGTCACTATAAACCACCGCCGTAGAAGTTGCAGCAAAGTATCGGTTTTGTGTAGCAAATCAGACAGTGCGACCTGTCAAAACTTAACAATATAGAATTGTCCCATGTCTTCAACCATCCTTGCCGGTATCGATTTCCACGCGCCGTCCGAGGTGGTCGCGCGTCAGCTGATCGGGGTGACAGTCCTCGTCGACGGTGTCGGCGGCCGCATCGTCGAGACCGAAGCCTATGACCGCGAGGATCCGGCCTCGCATGCCTATTCCGGACCGACCGAGCGCAATTTCGCGATGTTCGGCCCGCCCGGCCATGCCTATGTCTACCGCTCCTACGGGATTCACTGGTGCCTGAATTTCGTTTGCATGGAGGAAGGGCACGGCGCCGGGGTGCTGATTCGTGCGATCGAGCCCGTGACCGGCCTGGAGGCGATGCGCGAGCGGCGCGGCACGCGCGACGACTGGCTGCTGTGTTCCGGACCCGGCAAGCTGTGCCAGGCGCTCGGCGTGACGCGGGCGCTGAACGGTCACGCGCTGGACACGGCGCCGTTCGAACTGGCGCCGGCGCCCGCCGGCATTGAGGTGGTCAGCGGGCCGCGCATCGGGATTTCCAAGGCCGTCGACGTGCCGTGGCGCTTCGGGCTGGCCGGCTCGCGCTGGGTCAGCAAGCCGTTCCGCTGAGCGTTGCGCTAGCCGCCCGCGGCACGGCGCGGGCGCGCCGTGCCCGTCTGCAGGTCGGCGTCCGCCTCGGCGCGCTCCGGCGCGTGCCCGAGGGCAGGCCGGCTACGCATCGGGCTGCCCGGGGCGCGCCGCTCGACCGCGGCCGGCGCCGCGTCTTCCTGCTGCGCGTCCTCGCCATCCTCGATGCGGAAGATCGAGACGGCGCGCGCCAGGTTGACGGTCTGCTCGTGCAGGCTGGCCGCCGCCGCCGCGGCCTGTTCGACGAGGGCGGCATTCTGCTGGGTCATGTCGTCCATCTGCCCGACGGCGCGGTTGACGTCGGCGATGCCCTCGGCCTGTTCGCTGCTGGCGGCGCTGATGCGGCCGATGATGTCGTTCACCTGCCGCACCGACGCGACCACGCTGCCCATGCTCGATCCGGCTTCGTCCACCGCGACGCTGCCGTTGTCGATGATCGCGACCGAAGCGGCGATCAGCGCCTTGATCTCCTTCGCCGCCGACGCCGAACGCTGGGCCAGCGTGCGCACCTCGGCCGCCACCACGGCGAAGCCGCGTCCCTGTTCGCCGGCGCGCGCCGCTTCGACGGCGGCGTTCAGGGCCAGCAGATTGGTCTGGAACGAGATGCCGTCGATGACGCCGATGATTTCCACGATCTTGCGCGAGCTGGCGCGGATCGATTCCATCGTGGCCACGGCGCGGTCGACGGCTTGGCCGCCGCCAGCCGCCAGCCGCGCCGCCTCGGCCGCGAGTTCCGTCGCCTGGCGGGCGTTGCTGGCGTTGCCCTTGACGGCATGGGTCAGCGTTTCCATCGCGCTGGCCGTCTGCTGCAGCGAGCCGGCCTGCAGCTCGGTGCGTGCCGACAGGTCCAGGTTGCCGCTGGCGATTTCCTGCGAGGCCGTGTCGATCGAGCGCACCGACGCCAGTACGCTGCGCAGCGTGCGGTTCAGGTTGGAGATGGTCTGGTCGAGGGCGCGCGACGTGTCGGCGATCTCGTCGCGCCCGTCGTTGCGGGCGCTGGCCGACAGGCGTCCTTCGGCCAGTTCGCCGACGACGACCGAGATGGCGCCGATGTCGCGCAGCATGGCGCGGCGCACGATCATCGTCACGGCCAGCGAGGCCGCGATCGACAGGACGACCAGCAGGGCCATGCCGCTGCCGAGATTGTGGAACTCGGCATGCGCGGCGGCGTAGGCCTCTTCGCTCAGGGTCTTTTCCAGCGTCGCCAGCTGGGCCAGCTGCTGGTTCAGCACCCCGAATTCCTTTTCCGCCTTCTGCATCGAGTTGGTGGCGATCGACTGGTCGACCTGCGCCATCTCGATGGTGTCCTGCACGGCCTTGCGGTAGGCCGCCAGCGCCGCCAGCGAGGCCTCGACCGGCTTGCGTTCGGCGCCATCCGTCGTGCGGGCCAGGGTCTGCAACTGCGTCTGCACGGCCGCGTGGCGCGCGCCGATGTCGGCGATCAGGGCGTCCAGGCGGCTCTTGGCGAAGCTGCCGTTGATCCAGGCCAGCAGCTGGTACGCGTTGGCGTGGACGTATTTGGCGTCGCCCGCCACGTCGGCCACGCTTTTCAGGCGCGCGGCGCGCACTTGCACCATGTTTTCCAGCGACGCGTTCTGGCGCACCATCCCGTACCAGGCGGCGCCGGACAGCGTCAACAGCAGTACCAGTACCATGCCCGGCGCCAGCAGCAGTTTCGGACCGATCCTCAATTTGTTCAGCATGCTTTGCTCCGCTCGACAGGGAAACGCGGGCAGCGAGCCGCCCGCGGGCACGTCGGCCGGCGCCATCGAGGGGCGCCGGCACCGACTCATTTCTTGTACAGGCCGGCCTCCAGCACGACCCCGTCGACGAGCAGGATGTACGTCGTCTTCGGCTCGATCTTGCCCGTGGTCGGGTTCTTGTACTGGTAGTCGACCCAGCCCTTGCCCTTGGCGGCGGCCAGTTCGATGATCTCGCGGCGGTATTTCTTGCCGTTGGCGTCGGGCACGTCCGTCAGATCCTTGCCGACGATCGACGGGTTGTAAGGATGGGCCAGCACGATGCCGGTCTTGACGTCGCGCATGTCGACGTACAGCGCGCCCTGCACGAAGTCCGGATCTTTGGCGTTGATCCGTTTCATCATCTCGTCCTTGCCCTTGCTCTTGACGAGGGCCGCGCCGCGCTCGGCCATCGTAATCGCATCCTTCTCGGTCGGTTCGGACGCCAGCGCGCCGGCGCAGGTCAGGCACAGGGCGGCGGCAACTACGGTCAGCTTCATAGGATCTCCTTTCGGGAAAAATGAATAGGCCTAAAAGTTGCCTATCTGAATTAGGCACTCTACGTTGCGGACCTGCGCGCGCCATTGTTCTAACGCAAGCGAGGCTTCGGTGTGCGGCCGCAAAGCCACTACTGATCTTGCGCAGTGCATGTGGCGAAGGAGGGGGAACGGCATCCTGACTTGACTATCGGCAACTCGGGAAAATGATCGTTCCCTACTATTGATTCCTTCTGGCAACTGTCCCGATGCATGTCCTCTGTTATGTCCTCTGTTGCCCAACCATCCCTCAGGAGAACTTCCGTGACCCTCGATGCAACGCCCGCCAAGTTCAAGCCCTATACCCGCCAGTCGATCCAGCATGCCCGCCAGTGGCAATGGATGAGCGCCGACTTGCAGGAAGCGGTGCAGGTGGTCTCCCATGTTTTGCCGTTCCGCACCAACGAATACGTGATGGAGCAGCTGATCGACTGGAGCAACGTTCCCGATGATCCGATCTACCGCCTGACGTTCCCGCACCGCGACATGCTGCCGGCCCGGGAGTACGAACAGTTGCGCGATCTCGTGTTGTATAAAAAGGACGACGCGGCGATCGCGAAGCTCGTGCACGACATCCGCATGCGCATGAACCCGCACCCGGCCGGCCAGATGACGCACAACGTCCCGCGCGTGAACGACGCGCCGCTCAAGGGCCTGCAGCACAAGTACAAGGAGACCGTGCTGTTCTTCCCCAGCGCGGGCCAGACGTGCCACGCCTACTGCACGTTCTGCTTCCGCTGGCCGCAGTTCGTCGGCATGGACGACATGAAGTTCGACGCGCGCGAGTGCACGGAACTCGTGTCCTACCTGGCCACGCATCCGGACGTGACGGACATCCTGATCACGGGCGGCGACCCGATGATCATGAATACGCGTTCGCTGGCCGAATTCATCGAGCCGCTGCTGGCGCCGGAGCTGGCGCACATCCAGAACATCCGCATCGGCACCAAGTCGGTCGCGTACTGGCCGCAGCGCTACGTGTCGGACAAGGACAGCGACGACCTGATGCGCCTGTTCGAAAAAGTGGTCAAGGCGGGCAAGAACCTTGCGCTGATGGGCCATTACAACCACGCCGTCGAGCTGCGCCAGCCGGTCGCGCAGCAGGCCGTCAAGCGCATCGTCGGTACTGGCGCCACGGTGCGCATGCAGGGGCCGCTGATCCGCCACATCAACGAAGACCCGCACAGCTGGGCCGAACTGTGGACGACGGGCGTGCGCCTCGGCGCGATCCCGTACTACATGTTCGTCGAGCGCGACACCGGTCCGCGCGAGTACTTCGCGCTGCCGCTGGCGCGCGCGCACGAGATCTTCCAGTCTGCGTACAGCATGGTGTCCGGCCTGTCGCGCACCGTGCGCGGCCCGTCGATGAGCGCATTCCCGGGCAAGGTCGTGATCGACGGCGTCGTCACCATCAACGGCGAGAAGCTGTTCGCGCTGCAGTTCCTGCAGGCGCGCAATCCGGACTGGGTGCGCCGGCCGTTCTTTGCGAAGTACGATCCGGATGCGACCTGGCTCGACCACCTGAAACCGGCGTTCGGCCGCAAGAAGTTCTTCTTCGAGGGCGAGGACGACGGCCACGACGCGGTGCCGGGCGCCGCGGGCCGCGTGATCCCGATCCAGCCGGCACGCACGCACGACGGCCGTGCCAGCGACACCCAGCCCGACGCCGCATGACGCGCGGATGCGTCCATGGAGACCGATCGCGAGCTGCCGCGCCTGCCCGGCGTGACCGTGTTCTTTCACGTGTTCCTGCCGTTCGCGCTGGGGCATTACCTGTCCTCGCTGCTGCGCAACGTGAACGCCGTGCTCGCGCCGCATCTGGTCGGCGCGCTGGCGCTCACGCCCGGCCAGCTGGGCGTGCTCACCAGCGCGTTCTTCTTCGCGTTCGCGCTGGTGCAGCTGCCGGTCGGGATCGCGCTCGACCGCTACGGTCCGCGCCGCGTGCAGCTCGCGCTGCTGCTGCTGGCGGCCGCGGGCGCGCTGCTGTTCGCCACCGGCACCTCGTTCGGCCAGCTGGTGCTGGCGCGCGCCGTCATCGGCTGCGGCCTGGGCGGCTGCTTCATGTCCGCGGTGAAGGCGATCTCCACGTGGATCTCGCCGGGCCGCCTGCCGTCCGTGCAGGGCTACCTGATCGCCGTCGGCGGCCTCGGTGCGGCATCGTCCACCATGCCGGTGCGCATGATGCTGCAGCACATGGACTGGCGCGGCCTGTTCCTGCTGCTGGCGCTGTGTACGGCATGCAGCGGCCTCCTGATCTGGCTGGCCGCGCCGCGCGCGGGCACGAGCGCGGGCACGAGCGCGGGCACGCCCGGCGCCATGCCGCCGACGGTGCGTTCGGTGCTGGACGTGTACCGTGCCCCCGCGTTCCGCACGACGATCTCGCTGGTGCTGGTGCCGCATGCCGTGTTCTTCGGCATCCAGGGCCTGTGGATCGGGCGCTGGCTGGCCGACGTGGCCCGGTTCCCGGATGACGCCGTGGCCTACCTGCTGTACATGGGCATGGCGTCCGTGATCTTCGGCGCCATCGCCGTCGGCATGATCACGGAATGGGCCGCGCGGCGCGGTATCCAGGCGCTCGACGTGGCGGCGGTCGGCGTGTTGCTGTTCGTGCTCGTGCAGGTGGCCATGGTATGCAACTGGCGTCCGAGCCTGCAGCTGCTGTCGGTGCTGTTCGTCCTCGTCGGGACGATCACCGGCATCGAATACGCGATCGTGGCCCAGAGCCTGCCGCGCGCGCAGACCGGACGCGCGGCCACGTGCCTGAACCTCCTGATCTTCGTCGGCGCTTTTTTCGTGCAGGCCGGCTTCGGGTTGATCGTCGGCCTGTGGCAGCCCGACGCCGCGCATCATGCGCCGGCGGTCGCCTACCGCGTGGCGTTCGGCGTGCTGGTGGCGCTGCAGCTGCCCGGTCTCGGCGGGTACCTCCGCAACTTCCTTCGGCGCCGTCAAGTAAAATGCGGCATCGCTATGCTCACCCCGAAGGAAGATTATGAGATTGGTTCGCTACGGTCGCCCAGGTAAGGAAAAACCGGGCCTGTTCGACGAGGAAGGCCGCCTGCGCGACCTGTCCGGCGTGATCGAGGACGTCGACGCGTCGGTGCTGTCCGAAAAGGCGCTGCGCAAGCTCGCCAAGGTCGACTGGAAGACGCTGCCGCTCGTGCGCGGCAATCCGCGCCTCGGCGTGCCGGTCAAGGGCACCGGCAAGTTCATCGGCATCGGCATGAACTATTCGGACCACGCGGCCGAAGTGGGCGCACCGATCCCGAAGGAACCGATCATGTTCATGAAGGCGACGTCGTGCCTGTCGGGCCCGGACGATCCGATCCAGCTGCCGAAGGGTTCGAAAAAGACCGACTGGGAAGTCGAGCTGGGCGTCGTCATCGGCGCGCGCGCGCAGTACGTCGAGGAGACGGACGCGCTGAAATACGTGGCCGGCTACTGCGTCGTCAACGACGTCTCCGAACGCGCCTTCCAGTTCGAACTGGGCTCGCAGTGGGACAAGGGCAAGGGCTGCGACACGTTCGGCCCCGTCGGCCCGTTCCTGGTGACGAAGGACGAGATCTACGACGTGCAGGACCTCGACCTGTACCTGGAACTGAACGGCAAGCGCATGCAGACCGGGAACACGTCGAACATGATCTTCTCGGTCGCCCAGATCGTCAGCTACCTGTCGCGCTTCATGACGCTGGAGCCGGGCGACATCATCTGCACGGGCACGCCGCCGGGCGTGGGCCTCGGCCGCAGCCCGCAGCGCTTCCTCAAGAAGGGCGACAAGCTGCGCCTCGGCATCGCCGGACTGGGCGAGCAGCAGCAGGAAGTCGTCGCGTACCCGAAAGCCTGATCACAACGCGACCTGCTTGAGGGCGGCGTCGACCGACGCCCTCAATCTCCCCACGATCTCTCCGAGTTCTTCTTGCGAGACGATGAACGGCGGCGCCAGCAGCACGTGGTCGCCCTGGCGGCCGTCGACCGTGCCGCCCATCGGGTAGACCAGCAGCCCGCGTTCCAGCGCCTGCGTCTTGATCGCCGCATGCAGCTTGCGCTCCGGCGCGAACGGCGTCTTCGTTCCGCGCTCGCGCACCAGTTCCAGCGCGAGGAACAGCCCGCGCCCGCGGATGTCGCCCACGTGCGGATGGTCCTCGAATTCCTCGTCCAGCATCGCGCGCAGCGTCGCGCCGCGCAGGCGCACCTGCGTCAGCAGGTCGTCGCGCTCGATCACGCGTTGCACGGCGAGGGCGGCCGCGGCGGCCACCGGATGCCCGATGTACGTGTGCCCGTGCAGGAACACGCCGCTGCCGCCGCGCAGCCGTTCGACGATGGCGCCGTTGACGAGCACCGCGCCGATCGGCTGGTAGCCGGCGCCGAGACCCTTCGCCACCGCGATCAGGTCCGGCGCCACGCCGTCCTGTTCGATCGCATACATCGTGCCGGTGCGCCCCATGCCGCACATGACTTCGTCGGCGATGAACAGGATGCCGTACTTGTCGCACAGCGCGCGCACGCCGCGGAAGTAGCCGGGCGTCGGCGGGATCGCGCCGCCGGTCGCGCCCACGACGGGTTCGGCGCAGAAGGCCAGCACGCGTTCCGGGCCGGATTGCAAGATCGCCGCTTCCAGCTCGTCCAGCAGCATGGCGGTGTACTGCTCGACGGTCTGGTGCTCGGCGCGACCGCGGTATTCGTAGCAGGCCGAGACCCGTTCGACGTCGATCAGGAGGGGCGCGAACGGCTGGCGGCGCCATTCGTTGCCGCCCACGGCCAGCGCGCCCAGCGTATTGCCGTGGTAGCTCTGGCGGCGCGCGATGAACAGGGTGCGTCCCGGCTCGCCGCCTTCGACGAAATACTGGCGCGCCAGCTTCAGCGCCGTCTCCATCGCTTCCGATCCGCCCGACACGAGGTAGACGCCCTTGATGCCGTCCGGCGCATTCGCCACGAGATGGTCGGCCAGCTCCTCCGCGACCTCGGTGGTGAAGAAGCCCGTGTGGGCATAGGCGCAGCGGTCGATCTGGCGGTGCATGGCGGCGATCACGTCCGGATGGCCGTGGCCCAGCGACGAGACGGCGGCGCCGCCGCTGGCGTCGAGATAGCTGCGGCCGTGGCTGTCGGTCATGTAGACGCCGGCACCACCGACCGCGACGGGCGGCACCTGGCGCAGGCTGCGATGCAGAATATGGCTCGTGGAACGTTGCATGGTGGCTCCCGGAAAAATTGACATTTGACAATAAGCGGGAACCGGCCGGATTCTTTTGATTTTTGCCGCACGCCGTGCGAATATTTTCCCCTTAGATATTTTTTCGATAACCCATGAGCGAACGCCTGCGCCCGATTCCCCCCGAAGACTGGACCGACGCCCAGCGTGCCGCCGCGCACGACATCATCGCCGGCCCGCGCGGCGCGCTGTACGGCCCGTTCGTGCCGCTGCTGCGCAGTCCGGAACTGATGGGGTATGCGCAGCGGCTGGGCGAATACCTGCGCTACCGCAGCGCCATCGGCGTGCGGCTGTCGGAGCTGGCGATCCTCGTCACGGCGCGCGAATGGGACCAGCAGGTCGAATGGGCGATCCACGCGCCGATCGCGCAGCAGGTCGGCGTCCCGGCCGACGTCGTTGCCGCCATCGCGCGGCGCGAGCGGCCGGCCGCGCTGCTCGTCGATGAGGCCGTCGTCTACGACTTCTGCCTCGAGCTGCATCGCCACAAGCGCGTGTCGGACCGGGTGTACGACGACGCGCTGGCGCTGTTCGGCGAGCAGGGCGTCGTCGACCTGATGGGCGTGAACGGCTACTACACGTTCCTCGCGATGGTGATGAACACGGCGCGCACCGAGGCGCCGCCGTCGAGCGCGGCGCCGCTGCCGGACTAGCCCGTCGGCGCCGGCCCGCGTCCGTCGCGGCGCAGGCGGCGCTCGTCGCATGGCCCCGCACCGCTTGCGTGCGCACGCCATAGTGACGGCTCATCAACTTCGCGAAAGAACATTCATGAAACCGCACTACATCCTTGCCGCCGCCGCGGCCGCCACCACCGTGCTGGCGCTGGCCGCGCCGTCCGCGCCATTGCCGCCGAGCTGGGAACTCGCCGGCGAAAATCCCGATAAATTCGCGGCCGGCGTCGATACCTCGCCGGAAGGCCACGGCGCCAAATTCCTGCGCAATAAAACGGGTGACCCGAAGGCGTGGGCATCGCTGACGCAGATGATCCAGGCGCAGCGCTATCTCGGCCAGCGCGTGCGTTTCCGTGCCCGCGTGCGTACGGAAGGCGTCGGTGACTGGGCCGGGCTGTGGATGCGGGTCGATGCGAAGGACGGCACGACGCTCAACTTCTACAACAGCCAGGACAAGCCGATCAAGGGCACCACCGGCTGGCAGGAACACGGCGTCGTGCTGAACGTGCCGGCCGACGCGGCGCTGATCGTGTTCGGCGTGATCGGCTCGGGCACCGGCCAGGTCTGGATGGAACCGCTGGCGCTGGAGACCGTCGGCCGCGACGTCGTCACCGACCGGATGCCGCCGCGGGCCGCGATCCCGACCGCGCCCACGTTGTGAGCGCCATGACCGCGACTTCCGACGCCGGGCGCGACGACTGCGCCCGCGCCGTCCTGCGCCTGTACGGCTGCACGTGGCGCCAAGGGCTCGCCAGCGTGCTGTGCCTGGCGCTTGTCGCCGGTGTGGCGCTGGCGCTGCGGCGCCATGCGCTCGTCGCCCTGTTCGGCGCCATCGTGCTGCCGGGCTTCGGCGCCTGCGTGCTGTTGCTGGCGGCGGCGCGCCTGCTCGGCCGCCGCCTCGGCTGGACGCTCGCGGCCGCGCTGCTGATCGGCGCGGCGGGCGCCGGCGCGTGGGCCGTGCTGCCCGGCTACGTGCGCCTGCTGGCCGCTTGGGACGTGCACGCGCTGCCCGACCCGCAGCTGCTGGCCTGCGTGTTCGGCGTGAACGCCGCCGTCCTCGGGCTGCCGCTGTGGCTTGCGCGCACGCGCGCGCATGCGCAGCAACTGGCGGAACTGCGCCACGTGGCGCTGGCGGCGGAACTCAAGGCGCTGCAGGCCCAGGTCGAGCCGCACTTCCTGTACAACACGCTCGCCAACACGCGCTACCTGGCGCGGCACCAGCCGGCACGCGCCGTCGAGATGCTCGAACACCTGATCGCCTACCTGCACAGCGCGCTGCCGGACATGCGCTGCCAGACGTCGACGCTGGGCCGCGAATTCGAGCTGGCCGGCCATTACCTGGCGCTGATGGCGATCCGCTTCGGCGAGCGCTTGCAGGTCCGGCTCGATTGCCCGCCGGCGCTGGCGGCCGTGCCGATGCCGCCGCTGCTGCTGATGACCCTCGTGGAGAATGCCGTGCGCCACGGCGTCGAGCCCAAGCCGGGCGTGGTGTGCGTCGGCGTGACGGCCGTTCGCGAGCAGGATCGCCTGTCGATCGTCGTCGCCGACGACGGCGCCGGCATGGACCAGGCCGCGCTGGGCAACGGCGTCGGCTTGCGCAACCTGCGCCAGCGCCTGCAGGCGCTGTACGGCACGCGCGCCGGATTCGTCCTGCGCCGCAGCGACGCCGGCATCACGGAAGCCGTGCTGACCCTGCCGGCCGCGGCGGCGCAGGAGGCGGCCGCATGACGGCACCGCGCATCCTCGTCGCGGACGACGAGCCGCTGCTGCGCGCGGAGCTGGTCGAGGCGCTGGAACGTTTGTGGCCCGACGCGCAGGTCGCCGCCGCGCAGGACGGCATCGAAGCATTGCGCCTGGGCCGCGAGTGGGCGCCGGACGTGGCCTTCCTCGATATCCGCATGCCGGGGCTGGACGGCCTGGAGCTGGCGCGCGTGTTCGGCGCCCGCACGCACGTCGTGTTCGTGACGGCCTACGGCGAACACGCGCTGGCCGCCTTCGACGAAGGGGCCGTCGACTACGTCGTGAAACCGATCGCGCTGGAGCGCCTCGCGCGCGCGGTGGAGCGCGTGCGTGCGCGCCTGGCGCTGCCGCCGCCGGACCTGTCGCGCCTCGTCAAACGCTCGCAGCCGGCGGCAAGGGCGCCGGCCTGGCTGCAGGCGACGGTCGGCCACACGATCCACTTCATCGACCTGGCCGACGTCGTCTATTTCTGCGCCGACGCCAAGTACACCCGCGTCGTGACCGACGGCCTGGAAGCGCACATCCGCCTGAGCCTGAAGGAACTGGCCGATTCGCTCGACCCGGATGCGTTCTGGCAGGTCCACCGCGGCTACATGGTCGCGGTACGGCGCATCGCCAGCGCCGCGCGCACGGAGGATGGCGCGCTGTGGCTGCACCTGCGCGGCCACCCGGCGCGCCTGCCCGTCAGCCAGCGCTTCCAGCACCTGTTCCGCGGGATGTGACCACGGAACGGGACGTTACGCCAGGGTCGCCAGCGCGGCCGGCTCGAACGGCTTCAGTGCCGCTTCGTCGCCCTGGCGCACCTTGCTCGCCCACTCTGCATCGGACAGCAGCGCGCGGCCGACCGCGATCAGGTCGAACTCGTCGCGCTCCATGCGCGCCAGCAGCTTGTCCAGGCTCGCGGTACCCGCGCCCTTGCCGGCGAACGCCGACAGGAACTCGCCGTCCAGGCCGACGGAACCGACGCTGATCGTGGCGGCGCCCGTCAGCTTCTTGGCCCAGCCGGCGAAGTTCAGGCCGTCCGCGCCGTCGATCTCGGGGAATTCCGCTTCCCAGAACCGGCGCTGCGAGCAGTGCAGGACGTCGGCACCGGCTTCCACCAGCGGCAGCAGCCACTCGGCCATCGCGTCCGGCGTGGTCGCCAGCCTGGCCGCGTAGTCCTGCTGCTTCCACTGGCTCACGCGCAGGATGATCGGGTAGTCGGGGCCGACGGCTGCGCGCATCGCCTTCAGCACTTCGGCGGCGAAGCGGCTGCGCTCGGCCAGCGTGGCGCCGCCCCAGCGGTCGTCGCGCCGGTTCGTGCCGCTCCAGAAGAACTGGTCGATCAGGTAGCCGTGCGCGCCGTGGATCTCGAACGTGTCGAAGCCGAGGCGCTTGGCATCGGCCGCGGCGGCGGCGAAGGCGGCGATGGTGTCGGCGATGTCCTCGTCGGTCATCGCCTGGCCGCGCGGCTTGTCCGGGGCGAACAGGCCCGACGGGCTTTCCGGCGGACCGTCCGGCTTCCAGTCCGTCAGGCCGCTGCCGGCCGAACCCACGTGCCAGATCTGCGGGCCCATCTTGCCGCCCGCGGCGTGCACGGCGTCGATCACGGGCTTCCAGCCGTCCAGCGCGGCGCCATGGAAGTGCGGAATCCGCGGCATGTTGCGCGCGGCCGGGCGATCGATCGTCGTGCCTTCGGACAGGATCAGGCCGACGTCAGCCGCGGCGCGGCGGCGGTAGTACTCGGCGATGTTGGCGTCCGGGATGCCGTTCGGGGCGAAGTTGCGGGTCATCGGCGCCATCACGATGCGGTTCTTCAGCTCCAGCGACTTGATGCGGCGCGGCTGGAACAGGATATCGATGGGAGAAGTGCTCATGTGTGCTCCTGTTGAGTGGTGCACACATGGTATCTATTATATACTTGGTGTCAATAAGGCACTTTTGGGCTATCTGGTAGGGTAAAGGAAACCATGGACGAGATGGGAGCATGCTGCAGCGCCAGCCGCGAACTGCTGGGGCAGCTGATGGACAAGTGGTCGGTGATGGTGCTGTACGCGCTGCGCGACGGTCCGCTGCGCTTCAACGCGATCAAGGGGGCGCTGAACGGCGTCACGCAGAAGTCGCTGACGCAATGCCTGCGCCGGCTGGAGCGGCACGGCATCGTCGAACGGCGGGTGATCCCGGCGTCGCCGGTGGCGGTGGAGTACGAGGTGACGCCGCTGGGGCGCAGCCTCGGCCAGCTGTTCCTGTCGATGTACACGTGGACGCGTGACAACATGGCGGACATCGAAAGCGCGAAGGCGGCCTACGATGCCCGCCATCCGCTGGCGGAAGCGGCGTGAGGAATGCTTAGGCGAGTACGCGCTTCAGCCACGCCGAGATGTGCTGGACTTCTTCCAGGCACAGCGTGTGCTGCATGTCGTACTGGTGCCATTCGACCTGGCAGCCCAGCGAGACGAGCAGGTCGCGCGACGCTTCGGCGCGGTTGAGCGGCACCACGTTGTCGTAGCGGCCGTGCGCCATGAAGATCGGCGTGGCGAGGCTCGCTTGCGTGCGTTCCGTGGCCAGCTTGGCCGACAGCGGCACGTAGCCGGACAGGCACAAGAGACCGGCCAGCCGTTCCGGATGGCGCAGGCCGGTCTGGATCGTCATCGCGCAGCCCTGCGAGAAGCCGGCCAGCACGATGCGCGACGCCGGGATGCCGCGCGCCTGTTCGCGTGCGATGAACGCCTCGATGTCCAGCTGCGATGCGCGCAGGCCGGCTTCGTCCTCGCGCCGCGTCAGTTCGGCGCCGGTGATGTCGTACCAGGCGCGCATCACGTAGCCGTTGTTGACGGTGATCGGCATCGTCTTCGCATTCGGGAAGATGAAGCGGATGCCGGGCAGGTCGGCCAAGTCCAGCTCGCGCACGAGCGGCACGAAGTCGTTGCCGTCCGCGCCCAGGCCGTGCATCCAGATGACGGCGATTTCGGGATGGTCGTTGGTCTCGACCTGGATGTGTTCGAGCAGTTCGCTCATGCGGTGTCCTTGGCTAAGGTGCAGCTGCGGTTCAGGGCGGATCAGGAAGCGCTCGGGCGCTGCGCCGACTTCGGGCGCCAGGCCTTGCACACGTCCGGGTTGGTGTCGGCGTACGGGCCGCCGATCAGGTCGATGCAGTACGGCACGGCCGCGAAGATGCCGCCGACGACGGTCTTGCCGTCCGCGTCCTTCAGGCCTTCCAGCGTTTCCTTGATCGACTTCGGCTGGCCGGGCAGGTTCATGATCAGCGCGGCGTGGTCCGGCGTTTCGCGGATCACGGCCGTCTGGCGCGACAGGATCGCGGTCGGCACGAAATGCAGGCTGATCTGGCGCATCTGCTCGCCGAAGCCCGGCATTTCCTTGGTGCCGACGGCCAGCGTCGCTTCCGGGGTGACGTCGCGCCGCGCCGGGCCGGTGCCGCCCGTCGTGAGGACGAGGTGGCAGCGCGCCGTGTCGACCAGCTCGACGAGCGTGGCCTCGATGCTGGCGCGGTCGTCCGGAATCAGGCGCGTCTCGACGCGGAACGGCGTCGCCAGCGCGGCCTGCAACCACTCGCGCAGCGCGGGGATGCCCTTGTCTTCGTAGACGCCGCCGCTGGCGCGGTCCGAGACCGACACCAGCCCGACGACCAGTTCCTCGACCTTATTGTCCAGACTCATCGTCTTCGTCCTCGTCGCCGCTTTCGGACTCGTCATCGCCGGCGGCGGCCTTCGGTGCCTTGGCCAGGTCCTTCAGGATCTGGAAGATTTCGCGGTAGGCCTTGGGCGGCTTGTTCTCGGCCTGTTCCTTGCGCGCGTTGCGGATCAGGGTGCGCAGCTGCTGCACGTCCAGGTGCGGGTGTTCTTCCAGCAGCTGGGTCAGCGCCTTGTCGTCCGTCAGCAACTTGTCGCGGCGGCGTTCCAGCGCGTGCAGCGCGGCCGTCTCGGCCTTCGACATGCCTTTCCAGCTTTCGATGGTGCGCTGGATGACGGCGACTTCCTCCTCGTCCAGGGTACGCATCAACTTGCCGACGAACTGCAGCTGGCGGCGCCGCCCTTCGTGGTTGGTGATGGTCTGGCACAGAAGGATGGCGTCGCGCACTTCCTCGGGCATCGGGACGCGCTTGACGCGGTCGCGCGGCGCCTCGATGAGCTGTTCGCCGAGCTTCTGCAATTCATTACTCTGGCGCTTGAGTTCGGACTTGGAAGGGCGGTCGTATTCCTGGTCGAACTCGTCGGAGCGGAAGCCGACGGAGCCGCGGTTGGCATTTGGCATGATGATCTAATTTAGGCTGGCGCACGGCCGGCCGGTAAAAACAGTAAACGGCTGCTATGATAACTGTTTTAGGGCTCGCTACGAAAAACGCACATGACCGACTCCGTCTTCACCCATACCCAGGATCAGCTCAAGCAGCTCGCACAGGACGTGCTGGCCATTGCCAAAGAAACGGGCGCCAGCGATGCGTCGGTCGAGATCAGCGAGGGTAGCGGGCTGGCGGTGACGGTGCGCAAGGGCCAGGTCGAGACCATCGAACAGAACAAGGACAAGGGCATCGGCGTGACCGTCTACAGCGGCAAGCGCCGCGGTCACGCCAACACGTCCGACTTCTCGCGCGATTCGCTGCGCGCCACCGTCGAGGCGGCGTACAACATCGCCCGCTTCACGGCCGAGGACCCGGCCGCCGGCCTGCCGGACGCCGACCTGCTGGAAACGAACCCGCGCGATCTGCGCCTGTGCTACCCGTGGGACATCAGCGCCGAGGACGCCGTCGCCATCGCCCAGCGCTGCGAGGCGGCCGCGTTCGCCGTCGACAAGCGCGTCACCAACAGCGAGGGCGCCAGCGTCTACGTGCAGCAGTCGCATTTCGTGGCGGCGAACTCGCTCGGCTTCTGCGCCGGCTACCCGTTCTCGCGCCACACCCTGTCCGTCGCGCCGATCGCCGGCCGCGGCAACAACATGCAGCGCGACGACTGGTATTCGTCGGCGCGCGATCCGAAAAACCTGGGCGACCCGGAAAAGATCGGCCGCTACGCCGCCGAACGCGCCCTCGCGCGCCTGAACGCGCGCAAGCTCGACACGCGCACGTGCCCGGTGCTGTTCGAAGCGCCGCTGGCCGCCGGCCTGCTCGGTGCTTTCGTCCAGGCAACGTCGGGCGGCGCGCTGTACCGCAAGTCGACCTTCCTGCTCGATTCGCTCGGCACCAGCATCTTCCCGTCGCACATCCAGATCGTCGAAGATCCGCACCTGATCGGCGGCGTCGGCTCGGCCCCGTTCGACGAGGAAGGCGTGCGCACGCAGCGCCGCAAGGTCGTCAGCGACGGCGTGCTGCAGGGCTATTTCCTGTCGTCGTACTCAGCCCGTAAGCTGGGCATGCAGACGACGGGCAACGCCGGCGGCTCGCACAACCTCGAAATCGTGTCGAAGGAAACGAAGATCGCCGACGATTTCGAAGGCATGCTGCGCAAGATGGGCACCGGCCTCCTGGTCACGGAACTGATGGGGCAGGGCACCAACTACGTCACGGGCGACTACTCGCGCGGCGCATCCGGCTACTGGGTCGAGAACGGCGTCATTCAGTACCCGGTCGAGGAAATCACCATCGCGGGCAACATGAAGGACATGTTCCAGGCGATCGTCGGCATCGGTAACGACGTGCTTACGCGCGGCAACAAGTCGACCGGCTCGATCCTGCTCGAGAAGATGGTCGTGGCCGGCAATTAACCGGTCAGTTCTCGTCGCCCCTGCGAAGGCAGGGGCCTAAGGTAAAAAGGCGGCCCGGGCCGCCTTTTTTCATTGCAGTGCGGCGTGCCTCATTTCGTGTTGACGGCCTCGATGTTCGTCCAGTAGCCCTGCGTCGCACCCGCCGGCCTGACCTGGACGAGACCCGACAGCGCTGCGGTCTCCTGCAGGAAGACCTGTTGTCCATCTTTCAGGGAAATGCACTGTCCACTCGTGAGCGCCTGCAACATGAACTTCGTGAAGGCAGTTTTGTCGCCGCTGACTGCAATCTTGGTGCTTTGGCGTTGGATGTCCTTGTTGACGCAGGCGAACCACGGCCCGTCCTTGATCTGATAAGAGCGGGCGGATGCCGTTATTGCAACACCGGACAGCACCAGGAATACGAGAGCAGAACGCATTTTCATATTGGTAAGCACAAAAGAAATGGACAGTGCTCCATTATGCAGAGCATTTCTGATCTGAAACTATCGAATAGTCACGATGTTGGTATGGGTGTGACGCCTCGCAGTGACCTACAAACATAGCCGCGCGAACGTGAAATCGGCGTTCCTGCAATAATGTGCAGATACGCTTAATCTGAAAGGAAACCATGGATATTGTGACCGCCGCCAAGCAACGCTACACCGCCAAGGCCTACGATCCGGCCCGCCGCGTGCCCGAAGACACCATGCAGCAGATTTACGAAGTGCTGCGCACCAGCCCCTCGTCGGTGAACTCGCAGCCGTGGCACTTCATCGTCGCCAGCACGCCGGAAGCGAAGGCGCGCCTGGCCAAGGGCGTGCAGGGCCAATACAGCTACAACGAAGCGAAGATCCTCAACGCGTCGCACGTGATCCTGTTCTGCACGCGTGTCGATGCCGAAGGCGGCCACCTGGAGCGCCTGCTCGAGCAGGAAGCGCGCGACGGCCGCTTCAAGGACGATGCGGCCAAGGCGGGCCAGGCCAAGGGCCGCAAGGGCTACGTCGACCAGCACCGCTACACGCTGAAGGACCTGCCGCAGTGGTTCGAGAAGCAGGCGTACATTGCGCTGGGCAACGCCATGCTGGCGGCCGCCGCACTGGGTGTCGACACGACGCCGATGGAAGGCCTCGACCCGGCCGCGCTGGACGCGGAACTGGGCCTGCACGAGAAGGGGCTGGCGAGCCTGGTGCTGCTGAGCTTCGGCTACCACGCCGACAGCGATTTCAACGCCACGCTGCCGAAGTCGCGGCTGACGCAGGAACAGGTGTTCACGTTCCTGTAACCGGATGAAAAAACGCCACGGCGCGCGATGCGGCCGTGGCGTTGACAGCGTGAGCGGCACCGTATCCGAACAGCGTTCAGTCAGGCGTGTTGTTGGCCTGAACATCGTCGTCCCCGCGCAGGCGGGGACCCAATTTGTCTGCGCTTCGGGTATGCCGGCAAGACTTGGGTCCCTGCCTGCGCAGGGACGACGTAGCTATCTGTACGGAACGCGAGCCTTTGCTCGCTTTTTTACTTCTCCAGCTGGCGAATCGCCTGCAGCACCGGCTGCAGCACGGCCGCGCCCAGGCGTGCGCTGCGCGCGCCGTCCCAGCCGACCTGCGGGTCCGGGTCGTTGGCGTTGTCCTTGAACGGCAGTTCCAGGGTCAGCGACAGGCAGCCGAAGGCGTGGGTGATGTACGGCGAACCCATCGTCAGCACTTCGTCCGTGTACGGTTCCTTCGGATAGCCGTAGACGTCCTGGAAGTCCGGGCTGGCGATCATGAACGCATCCGAGAATGCCTTCTGCGCCGCGGCCTGCTCGGCCGTGAAGGTCGGCAGCGCGTCGCTGCCGGCGACGAACACGTACGGCAGGCCTTCGTCGCCGTGCACGTCGAGGCAGACGTCGACGCCGGTCTCGTGCATCTTCTGGCGCACCAGGAACACTTCCGGGCTGCGTTCCATCGACGGGTTGAACCATTCGCGGTTCAGGTTCGCGCCCGCGGCATTGGTGCGCAGGTTGCCGCGCACGGAGCCGTCCGGGTTCATGTTCGGCACGACGTAGAACACGGCTTCCTTCAGCAGCTGGCGGCCGAACGGGTGCGCCGGGTCGAGCAGGGCGTCGAGCATGCCTTCCACGAACCACTCGGCCATCGTCTCGCCCGGGTGCTGGCGCGCGATGACCCAGACCTTTTTCTTGCCGGCGTTCTCGTCGCCGATGACGAGCAGGTTCAGGTCGCGGCCCTCGACGGTCGAACCCAGGTCGAGCATGCGCACGTGTTCGGACAGCTGGGCGCGGTCGAGCAGCTCCAGGTGGCGTTCCCACGAATATGGCTCGAAATACGCGTAGTAGACGCTGTCCATCGCCGGCGTGTGCTCGATGGTCAGCACCTGGCCGTCGAAGCTCGTCGGCACGCGGAACCAGTTGATGCGGTCGTAGCTGGCCATCGCGTTGTAGTCTTCCCAGCCCGCCGGATAGGCCGACTGGCCCGCGTTGAGCAGGCGGATCGTGCACGGTGCCGCCTGCGCGCCCTGCAGGCGGAAGTAGAACCACTGGGTGATGTCGGCGTGCGAATCCTTGCGGATGTTCAGGTCGATGGCGTTCGCGCTCGTGGCGTTCACGACCTCGATGGCGCCAGCGTCGAACTGGCTGCTGATCTTGATAGACATGGGCGTCCTGGTGTTGTTGGGTGTGAGGCGAGCATCATACCCCTTTCGCTTTCGCCGCCAAAGTCAGCCTTGGCTTAGCCCGCCGAACCGCTCGACGAGTCCCGCGTCCGCCGCCGGCGCGGCCGCATCCTCCCGCCGCAGCACGTCCATCAGGTGCTGTTCCGCCGGTTCCCACACATGCCGGTAGATGGCCTGCGCCAGCGCGTACGCTTCCGATCCGGGCCACGGCTGCGGCAGCAGCGCGAGCGGCAGCATCGGGTCGTGCAGCTGGACCCGGCGGTACGCGTGGATCAGCAGGCTGCGCATCACGAACGCCTGTTGCGGCGCCGGCGGCGGCTCGGCGTGCAGCAGGTCGAGCAGCGGCGCGAACGTATCGATGAAGCGCCGGTAGCCGGTCACGATGCCGGACAGCTCCCACCCTTCGCGCACCAGCTCCGCCAGCGGCCGCGCACCGACGCCGGGCAGTTCCGTGGCGGCGCAGACGAAGATCCTGCCGTCGCCTTCCACCCGGCGCAGCACTTCGGCCACGCTGTCCGGATCGGCGGCCGGATGTGCCAGCAGGCCCGGCGCCAGCGTCGCGAAGCCTTCCCATTCGAGTTCCTTGCGCACGGCCGCGCGCAAGGCGGTGTCGATGCTGCCGTTGGGCGCGAGCAGCAGCGTCCAGCGGCCGTCCCAGTCGACGCCGGGCGGCGCGTAGATGCGGCGGTTGGCGCGGGCGAAGCGCGGTTCGGCGTCCGGCTGCAGGGCGTAGCTGCTGCGCCGGCCTTCGCGGCTGGCGACCAGCCAGCCTTCCTGCACGAGGCGGAACACGCTCGTGCGCACGAGGCGGTCGGTCGCGCCGAGCGGCGCCACCAGTTCGATCAGGCTGCCCAGCCACAGGCGCCCGCCGTGCGGTGCGATGGCGTCGCCGAAGATCGTCATCACGAGCGATTTGGCACGCGGCGGGTCGGTGTCGAGGAAGTGGGCTATCCACTGGTTGCTGCTGGGCTGGGTCATGGTATGCCGATTCTACCCGCTATCAATATGATTCAAAAATTCGCTATACATCGAGATTCTTGTATCGTATTATGGATCGAGACAGAACTCAAAGGGAGACCAGCCATGTATGCCCAGATGGTGGACACCGGCCTGAAACAGGTGCAGACCCGCGCCGACATGAGCGCCGACGAGGGCGCGTTCCAGGCGCGCATCGACGCCGGCGTGAAAATCGAAGCGAAGGACTGGATGCCCGAGGCGTACCGCAAGACGCTGATCCGGCAGATTTCCCAGCACGCCCACTCCGAGATCGTCGGCCAGCTGCCGGAAGGCAACTGGGTGACGCGCGCGCCCACCTTGAAGCGCAAATCGATCCTGCTGGCCAAGATCCAGGACGAGGCCGGCCACGGCCTGTACCTGTACAGCGCCGCGGAAACGCTGGGCGTGTCGCGCGACGAACTGCTCGAAGCGCTGCACGCCGGTAAAGCCAAGTATTCGAGCATCTTCAATTACCCGACGCTGACCTGGGCCGACATCGGCGCCATCGGCTGGCTGGTGGACGGCTCCGCGATCATCAACCAGATCCCGCTGTGCCGCTGCTCGTACGGCCCGTATGCCCGCGCGATGATCCGCGTGTGCAAGGAAGAATCGTTCCACGCGCGCCAGGGCTACGACATCATGATGAAGCTGGCCCAGGGCTCGCCGGAACAGAAGGCGATGGCGCAGGACGCCCTGAACCGCTGGTGGTGGCCGTCGCTGATGATGTTCGGCCCGTCCGACGCGGAATCCGTCAACAGCGCGCAATCGACGCAGTGGCGCATCAAGCTGTTCTCGAACGATGAGCTGCGCCAGCGCATGGTCGACCAGACCGTGCCGCAGGCCGAATTCCTCGGCCTGACGATTCCCGATCCGGACCTGAAGTGGAACGAGGAACGCGGCCACTACGACTTCGGCGCGATCGACTGGGACGAGTTCTACAACGTCCTCAAGGGCAACGGCCCGTGCAACAAGGAGCGCCTGCGCACGCGCGTCAAGGCGTACGAGGACGGGGCGTGGTTCCGCGACGCGCTGGTGGCGCATGCGGACAAGCAGGCCGCGAAAAAGGCCGCCGCATAAGTCACGCGGCATAAAGACACGCAACATAAAAGACGCGCAATATGCAAGCGTCGTCCCCGCGCAGGCGGGGACCCAATTTCGCACTCGCGATCCGCTTGCAGCTTGGGTCCCTGCCTGCGCAGGGACGACGGTTCTGAAGGAGACAGCAATGAGCAAAGAATGGCCCCTGTGGGAAGTCTTCATCCGCAGCCAGCACGGGCTCGCCCACAAGCACGTGGGCAGCCTGCATGCGCCGGATGCGGAGATGGCGATCAACAACGCGCGCGACGTCTACACGCGCCGCAACGAAGGCGTGTCGATCTGGGTGGTGAAGGCCGCCGACATCGTCGCATCCAGCCCGGCCGACAAGGACGCGCTGTTCGAGCCGTCGAACAGCAAGGTCTACCGCCACCCGACCTTCTTCCCGATGCCGGAAGAAGTCAAGAACCTGTGAGCGGAACATGGACGCGAAGTTCGCTCAGTTCAAATTCGAATACCTGCTGCGCCAGGGCGACAACGCCCTGATCCTGTCGCAGCAGCTGTCGCAGCTGTGCGGCAAGGGCCCGGCGCTGGAAGAGGACATGGCGCTCACCAACGTCGCGCTCGACCTGCTCGGCCAGACTCGCATGTGGTTCACGTATGCGGGCGAGATCGAAGGCCAGGGCCGCGACGAGGACCGCCTCGCCTACCTGCGCGACACGCGCGACTTCCACAACGTGCTGCTGGTCGAACAGCCGAACGGCGACTATGCGCAGACCTTGACGCGCCAGTTCCTGTTCGACACCTGGCACTACTTCCTGATGCAGGGCCTGCTGGCGTCGACCGACCGCCGCATCGCCGAGATCGCGGAAAAATCGATCAAGGAAGTGACGTACCACCTGCGCCGCAGCGGCGACCTCGTCGTGCGCCTCGGCGACGGCACGGACGTCAGCCGCCGCAAGATGCAGGATGCGCTGGACGAGCTGTGGACGTACGCCGGCGAAGTATTCATCTACGACGAGGTCGACGCGGCGATGGTCGCGCAGGGCGTCGCCCCGGCCGCCGAGCCGCTGCGCGCCGCCTTCCTCTGCCACGTGGCCGAGGTGCTGGAGGAAGCGACGTTGACGATGCCGCCGCCGGACGCCTACATGCAGCGCGGCGGCAAAGAGGGCCGGCACACGGAGCGCCTCGGCTACATCCTGGCCGAGATGCAGTTCCTGCAGCGCGCCTACCCGGGCGTGGAATGGTGATGGCGATGGTCGCGCCCGTGCCGGTGCCGACCGCCGACCAGGTCATGGCCTGGCTCGGCGAGGTGCCCGACCCGGAGATCCCCGTGATCTCCGTCGTCGACCTCGGCATCGTGCGCGCGGTGGACGTGGCCGCCGACGGCGCGTGCACCGTCACCATCACACCGACGTATTCCGGCTGCCCCGCGATGGACGTGATCGCCGAGGACGTCGAGCGTGCCCTGCGCGCGCGCGGCGTGGCCGACCTGCGCATCGTCACCCGTTTGTCGCCCGCGTGGACGACGGACTGGATGAGCGACGCCGGCAAGGCCGCCCTCAAGGGCTACGGCATCGCGCCGCCGGTGCAGCAGGTGATCGACATCAGCGCGCTGTCGCGCGGCGTGAAGCGCCATGCGATCGAATCGCCCGACGTCGCCTGCCCGCACTGCGGTTCGCCGCACACACGCCTGACCAGCCAGTTCGGCTCGACGCCGTGCAAGGCGCTGTACCAGTGCCTCGACTGCCGCGAGCCCTTCGACTACTTCAAGTGCCACTAACGCACATTGCCATTGAGGCCCGCATGAGCAAGTTCTACCCATTGACCGTGGCGAAGGTGAAGCACGAGACGCGCGACGCCATCGCCGTCACCTTCGACGTACCCCCGCCGCTGCGCGAGGCGTTCCAGTACCGCCAGGGGCAGCACCTGACGCTGCGCGCGACGATCGACGGCGAGGACGTGCGCCGTTCGTACTCGATCTGCGCCGCCGTGCAGGACGACCTGCTGCGCGTCGCCATCAAGCGCGTCGCCGGCGGCGTGTTCTCGACCTGGGCCAACGAATCCCTCCGTCCCGGCGTCACGCTGGACGTGATGCCGCCGGAAGGCCGCTTCAACCTGCCGCTCGAACCGGAGAGTCGGCGCCACTACCTGGCGTTCGCGGCCGGCAGCGGCATCACGCCGATCCTGTCGATCGTCAAGACGACCCTGATCGCCGAGCCGTACAGCCGCTTCACGGTGCTGTACGGGAACCGCGCGTCGTCGTCCGTGATCTTCCGCGACGAGCTGGCCGAGCTGAAGGACCAGTACCTGGAGCGCCTGAACCTCGTCTACGTGATGAGCCGCGAGCAGCAGGACATCGACCTGTTCAACGGCCGCATCACGCAGGACAAGTGCCGCCAACTGTTCCAGCACTGGCTGCGCGTGGAAGACGTCGACTACGCGTTCATCTGCGGCCCGGAAGACATGATGCACGGCGTCTCGGCCGCGCTGCAGGAAGCCGGCATGCCGAAAGAGCGCATCCGCATCGAGCTGTTCGCCGCCGGCGCCGCGCAGGAACCGCGCAAGGCGCGCGCCCACGCGACCGGCGAGGCGCGCCACCTGACCGACGTCACCGTGATCATGGACGGCAGCCACGCCAGCTTCACGATGGACCGCGACAAGGAATCGATCCTCGACGCCGGCCTGCGCGCCGGCATCGACATGCGCTACTCGTGCAAGGGCGGCGTGTGCTCGACGTGCCGCTGCAAGGTGCGCGAAGGGCAGGTCGACATGGACGTGAACTATGCGCTGGAAGACTACGAGGTCGCGCGCGGGTTCGTGCTCAGCTGCCAGAGTTTTCCGGTGACCGACAAGGTCGTCGTCGATTTCGACGTGGCC
>Ga0308161_1001616_pt1 | contig 26368 bp, 25 predicted proteins | sample PhyFR2_FD_201034 | JGI IMG/M metagenome (GOLD analysis project Ga0308161, IMG submission 201034) | Phyllosphere microbial communities from UC Gill Tract Community Farm, Albany, California, United States - DLSLF.R2 | ecosystem: Host-associated > Plants > Phyllosphere > Unclassified | place: USA...
AGCTTGCCCTCGGTCGACAGCCTGGCCCGGGTGCAGTCGTGGCAGAAGGCCTGGGTCACGCTGGAGATCATGCCCACCTCGCCGCCGCCGTCCGCATAGCGCCAGCGCGCCGCCGTTTCGCCGCTGTAGTTCGCGTCGACCGGCTGCAGCGGCATCACTTCGGAAATGCGGCGGACCACCTCGGCCGAGGGAATCACTTCATCCATCTTCCAGCCGTTGGACGCGCCCACGTCCATGTATTCGATGAAGCGCAGGATGGTCGGGCTGCCCTTGAAGTGGCGCGCCATCGGCACGATTTCCTGGTCGTTCATGCCGCCCTTGACCACCATGTTGACCTTGACCGGGCCAAGCCCGGCGCGATGCGCCGCCTCGATGCCGTGCAGCACGTCCGAGACCGAGAAGTCGACATCGTTCATGCGCCGGAACACGGCATCGTCGAGCGCGTCGAGCGACACCGTCACCCGGTTCAGCCCGGCGTCCTTCAATGCCTGCGCCTTGCGCGCCAGCAGCGAGCCGTTGGTGGTCAGGGTCAGGTCGAGTTCGCGGCCGTCCGGCGTCTTCAGCGCGCGCAGCATGGCCACCAGGTTTTCCAGGTTCTTGCGCAGCAGCGGTTCGCCGCCGGTCAGCCTGATCTTTTCCACGCCGTGGGCGACGAACAGGCTGGCCACCCGGGTGATTTCCTCGAACGACAGCAGCGCGCTGTGCGGCAGGAACGCATAGTCCTTGTCGAACACTTCCTTGGGCATGCAGTAGACGCAGCGGAAGTTGCAGCGATCGGTGACCGAGATGCGCAGGTCGCGCAGCGGACGCGCCAGGCTGTCGGCGAGCAGGCCGGTGGGCTGCTCCAGGCTGGCGGGGATGCGCGGCGCCGATGGCAGGCTGCGGTAGTCGGCGACGGGAATGATTCTGGATGACATGGCAGGCGGTTCAGGTTCGGCTCGGTTGCATTCTATTGACATGGGCGGCCGGTCGCATGGCCCGGCCGCTTAACGCAGGTACGATACCACGAGGCCTGCTACCGCACATGCAAGGATCAGCTTGATGGTATCGGCCTTGTACCGCACCAGCGCCAGCAGGGCAAGCGCGCTGATCGCGATCGCCGCCCAGTCCCAGCGCAGCGGTGGCAGGTCGAGCCTGAAGACATGCCAGGCGAAGAACAGCGCCAGGCTGATCACCACGCCGACCACGGCCGCCGAAATTGCGGTCAGCGGCGCGGTGAGGCGGATATCGCCACGCGTAGATTCCACCAGCGGCCCGCCCGCCAGGATGAAGATGAAGGAAGGCAGGAAGGTGAAGAAGGTCGTCACGCAGGCCGCCGCGGCGCCGGCCAGCAGCAGGTGGTCCGGGCCGAACAGCGCCTTGGTCCAACCGCCGACGAAGCCGACGAAGGCCACGATCATGATCAGCGGACCGGGCGTGGTCTCGCCCAGGGCCAGGCCGTCGATCATTTGCGTCGCGGTCAGCCAGTGATAGGTTTCCACGCCGCCCTGATAGACATAAGGCAGCACCGCGTAGGCGCCGCCGAAGGTCAGCATCGCGGCCTTGGTGAAGAACCAGCCCATCTGGGCCAGCGGCGCCTGGCGGCCGTACAGCAGCGCCAGCGCCAGCCAGGCCAGGATGCCGATCCCGATGCCGACCGCCAGCAGCTTTGCCAGGTGCGGGCCGCTGTAGCGCGCATGCGGCGGCGGCGGCGTCGCATCGTCGATGATCGCCGGTCCGTAGCTGGCCTGCGCACCTGGCCCGTGTCCGCCGCCAGGCTGGAACTTTGCCGGCAGCAGGCGGCCGCCGACCATGCCGGCCAGCGCCGCCGACAGCACGATGACCGGGAAAGGCAGGCGCAGCACCGCGATGGCCACCAGCGCAGCCGCTGCGATGGCGACCAGCCAGCCGTTCTTCAGTGACCGGCTGCCGATGCGCCAGGCGGCGGCGAGCACGATCGCCACCACCGCCGGCTTGATCCCATACAGCACGCCGGCCACCACCGGCAGATTGCCGAAGGCCAGGTAAATCCATGAAAGCAGGATCAGGATCAGCAGCGAAGGCAGCACGAACAGCGCCCCGGCGATGATGCCGCCCCAGGTGCGATGCATCAGCCAGCCGATATAGATCGCCAGCTGGGTGGCTTCCGGTCCGGGCAGCAGCATGCAGTAGTTGAGCGCATGCAGGAAGCGCTGCTCGGAAATCCAGCGCCGGCGTTCCACCAGTTCGGTATGCATCAGGGCGATCTGCCCGGCCGGACCGCCAAAGCTGATGAAACCCAGCTTGAGCCAGTAGGCGAACGCTTCAGCGAGGCTGACCGGGGGCGGCGCCGTTGTCTTGTCCATCTGTCCTTGCCTTTCGCGGCGCAGAAAAAAGGGAGCGAAAGCTCCCTTGGGTTGTGTTCCATTGCTGTCGAATGCCAGCCCGGACCGGTTTGGTGCGCATGAAGCGCAGCGTCTTCCAGTCCGCGCCGTACGCTGCACAGGCAGCCCGCCACGCCCGTCGGGCGCGGCAGGCAGGGGATCAACGGTTGGTTTCCACCTGGATCAGCGGCTCGTTCGACACCGGCGGCAGCGGCTTGCGTTCGCGCGGCACGCGCGGCGCCGGCTGGATGCGGGCAGCCGCTTCCTGGGCTGCACGCAGCTTCTCCGGATCGGTGCTTGCCAGGGTCAGACCAGCGGCGCTGAGCATGGCATTGAGCTCCTGCAGCGGCATGTTGGCGCCTGCCTTGGCAGGAGCCGCGCTGCTGGCGACCGGCTGCGGCTGGGCGGCAGCAGGCGCCTGCGCCGCTTCCGTCGCTTCCGCTTCGACCGGCGCTACCGCTGCCGGCTGCGCCTCGGCGACGGGCGCGCTCTCGGCGTGTTCCACCGGGTTGGCGTCAACCGCTTCGGCTTGCTGGACAATGGCTTGCTGGACAACTGGCGATGGCTGTTCGTCCATCGCCGGCGCAGCGTCGGTGTCCACCGCGCGGGTCGGCTCCGGCTCGACGGCCGCAGGCGCTTCCGGCTGCGCTGGCGCAGCTTCGGCCAGCGTGGCCGCCTCGGCATCCACCGCTGCGGGCGCAATGGCGCTCGCTTCGGTATCAGCCACGGCTTCGCTGGTTTGCGCAGGCACGGTCGGCGCCGCTTCGTCGGCGGCAGGCGTTGCCTGTTCCGGCTGTGCGCTCGCTTCGGCAGGCACGACTTCCACCGTGGTATGGCTGACCGTGACGTCCACCGTGCTTACCGCGATCACGGTGGCGTCGGGAGCCGCCTGGCTGGCAGCCTGCTCTTCGGCAATGGCTGCGGCTTCGCCGGCGATGGCGGCGCCCGCTTCCAGTTCCTCGCCGTTTTCGCCGATCTCGCCGTTTTCACGTTCACGACGATTGCGGTTGCGGCCGCCACGACGGCGACGGCGGCGCGGCTGGTCATCGCCTTCCTCGCCGGTCTCGGTCATCTGGTTTTCCAGGCCTTCCTGCTCGGCGCCGGTCTCGGCCGCCAATGCCGCAATCGCAGCCGCCGGGATTTCCGGCGCGACTGCCGCCGCGGTCAGTGGCAATGCTTCCTCGCTGGCTGCCGCCACGGGTGCGGCTGGCTTGCGCTCCTCGCGCGGTGCGCGCGGTGCGCGCTCCCGCTTGCCTTCACCAGCCTCGCGCGGCTCGCGTGCCTCACGCGGCTCGCGACGACCCTCGGCGTTTTCACGCGGTTCCCTGGCCTCGCGCGGCTCGCGCGGAGGACGTGGCGGGCGCACGGACTGGCCGGCCGGCGCCGCTGCCGGCACGGCGCCGGCGGCTGGCTTGGCCAGCATGTCGTCACGGCCTTCGACCTTGCCGGCGTCGCGCTCATCGCGCTCACGGCCACCGCGTCCGCCGCGGGCACGGCCACGCTGGCCATTGCCGCGCTGGTTGCGCTCGGCACGTTCGCGCGCCACTTCCGGCTTGGCCGCGGCGACCGGCGCCGGCACTGGTGCAACGACCACCGGCTTCTTGCGGAACAGGCCGAACAGGCGGCTCAGGAAGCCTTCCTCAACCTGGGGCGCGGGCGCCACCGGAGCCGGTGCCGGCTCGGGCGCCTTGCGCTCGACGATAGGCGCCGGCTGGTCCGGCGTGATGCTCTTGACCATCGCCTCCTGGCGCGGCTTTGCTTCTTCCTTCTGCCGCTTGTCGTAGCCGATGTCGGTTTCCGCCGCGTCGGCCATGCTGTAGCTGGCCTGCATGTCTTCCAGTCGCGGATCGTCATGCTTTAGGCGTTCCAGCTTGTAGTGCGGCGTTTCCAGATGCTTGTTTGGAATCAGGATCACGCTGACGCGGTGCCGGGTCTCGATCTTCAGGATCTCGCCGCGCTTTTCATTCAACAGGAAAGCGGCGACATCGACCGGCGCCTGCACATGGATCGCGGCCGAGTTTTCCTTCATCGCCTCTTCCTGGATGATGCGCAGCACCTGCAGGGCGGACGACTCGGTGTCCCGGATATGGCCGGTGCCGTTGCAGCGCGGGCAGGTCACGTGGCTGCCTTCCGACAGCGACGGGCGCAGGCGCTGGCGCGACAGTTCCATCAGGCCGAAACGGGAAATCTTGCCCATCTGCACACGGGCGCGGTCGAAGTGCAGCGCATCCTTCAGCCGGGTCTCGACTTCGCGCTGGTTCTTCGAGTTTTCCATGTCGATGAAGTCGATCACGATCAGGCCGCCGAGGTCGCGCAGGCGCAACTGGCGGGCCACTTCATCGGCCGCTTCGAGGTTGGTGTTGAGCGCGGTGGTCTCGATGTCGCTGCCGCGGGTGGCGCGGGCGGAGTTGACGTCGACCGACACCAGCGCTTCGGTATGGTCGATCACGATGGCGCCGCCCGATGGCAGCGGCACGGTGCGGGAATAGGCGGTCTCGATCTGGTGTTCGATCTGGAAGCGCGAGAACAGCGGCACGTCGTCGCGGTAGCGCTTGACCCGGTGCACCATATCCGGCATCACGTGGCTCATGAACTGCTGGGCCTGGTCGTAGATGTCGTCGGTGTCGATCAGGATTTCACCGATGTCGGGCTGGAAGTAGTCGCGGATCGCGCGGATCACCAGCGAGGATTCCTGATAGATCAGGAAGGCGCCGGAAGCGGACTGGCCGGCGCCCTCGATGGCGCGCCAGAGCTGCATCAGGTAATTCAGGTCCCACTGCAGTTCATCGACATTGCGGCCGATGCCGGCGGTGCGGGCAATGACCGACATGCCGCTGGGCAGGTCCAGCTTGTCCATGGTCTCGCGCAGTTCCTGGCGGTCTTCGCCTTCGACCCGGCGCGACACGCCGCCGCCGCGCGGATTGTTGGGCATCAGCACCAGGTAGCGGCCAGCCAGCGAAATGAAGGAGGTCAGCGCCGCGCCCTTGTTGCCGCGCTCTTCCTTTTCCACCTGCACCACGATTTCCTGGCCTTCGCGCAATGCGTCGCGAATGCTGGCGGTGCGTACGTCCACGCCTTCCTTGAAATAACTGCGGGCAACTTCCTTGAAGGGGAGGAAGCCGTGGCGTTCTTCGCCGTAGTTGACGAAGCAGGCTTCGAGGGAGGGTTCGATGCGGGTGATGACGCCCTTGTAGATGTTGGACTTGCGTTGCTCGCGTCCGCTGGTTTCGATGTCGATGTCGATGAGCTTCTGCCCATCGACAATCGCCACGCGCAGTTCTTCCTGCTGCGTGGCGTTGAATAGCATGCGTTTCATGATTCACTCCGTGACCTTGAGGTCATCTTCAATGCCGCTGGCAACCCGTGTCGCCGTATGCGGCTGGCATTTATGGGGCGCATGCTGGAGCGTGTCTGGTCTGACTGGCCTCACGAAGCCGGTTGCATTGCCGTCGGCACTGCATCGTGCATCCTCGCCGTACTTCCGGTACGGCGCGTTGGCACGCCTTGGTCCGAGGGAAATCGACCTCGGCCTCGTTGAGTCCATTCAATCCAGACACGCTGCAGGGCGGAGTGTCCGAAGGGAATTGCCTTGGTGTGCGGCGTCGCAGCGCATGCGCTGAAGCCGTACGGGCGCTGACGCGGTTTTATCCGGGTGCCGAGTGCGTACTGAAAGCAGGCCGGACGCACATGCAAGGGGCAGGCGCGCGGAACACGGCAACATCGGTACGAGACAGCTCGGTCAAGCCTAACGGAACGTCATGGTTCAACAGTTTCGGCAACCCGGGTACAACCACATCCACCAGCGAGCCCGCACAACAGGCGCTCTCGCCGGAAAAATCCTGAACATCCAGACATCCGATCCAACATTTCCGCGCGCCGCCCGATTGCAACAACGGTGGCAACCCTGGCTCGCGCAACAAATGCTGCATACACATCTTTTCCATCGAATTTGCAATAAGGCGAGGCCGATGGAGACGCCCCTGTGTAGAATGTGCTTTTTATTCTTACACTTACGCCGCAGCCTCCTGGCTACGGCCGGTCGATTATATATTCAAAATGAAGGACTTAGCGAGCTTTTCAGGGAACAGCGAAAGAATCCCGGCCGCAACAGCGCAACCACAAGTCCTCAGCCAAGTCCAACTGGTCACGATTTCGGAAGAAGAAGCCGGTCAGCGTATCGACAATTTCCTGCTGCGCATCTTCAAGGGCGTACCGAAAAGCCATGTCTACCGGGTGCTGCGCTCGGGGGAGGTGCGCGTCAACAAGGGCCGCGTCGACCAGACCTACCGGCTATGCGAGGGCGATGTGCTGCGCCTGCCGCCGGTGCGCACCAGCGAACGTGCGCCCTCGGGCGCGCCGGGCGCCGAATTCACCATCCTGCTCGAAGACAGCCATCTGCTGGTCATCGACAAGCCGGCAGGGGTGGCGGTCCATGGCGGTTCCGGCGTGAGCTACGGCGTGATCGAGCAGCTGCGTTCCTCCCGCCCGGATGCCAAGTTCCTCGAACTGGTGCACCGGCTGGACCGCGATACCTCGGGCATCCTGATGCTGGCCAAAAAGCGCTCCGCGCTGACCAATCTGCACGAGCAGATCCGGGAAGGCAGCCTCGACAAGCGCTACTTCACGCTGGTGAAAGGCGACTGGACCAATCCGCGCCAGCACATCCGGCTGGCGCTGCATAAATACAGCACAGCGGACGGCGAGCGGCGGGTCAGGGTGCAATCCGACGGCATGGCGTCGCACACGATTTTCAACCTTGTGAAAAAATATGGGCCTTATGCCTTGCTCGAAGCGGAACTGAAAACCGGGCGGACCCACCAGATCAGGGTGCATCTGGCATCGAGCGGATTTCCGATTGTCGGAGATGATAAATACGGCGACTTCGCCCTGAATCGCGAAATGCAGCGTTCCGAAGGGCAGAGGGCGGCCTTCAAGCGCATGTTCCTGCATGCGCACCAGCTGACCTTCATTCATCCCGACAGCGGCAAGCCGGTCACGCTGAAGGCGGGACTGCCGCCGGAATGCCAGCGCCTGCTCAAGGCACTGGAACAGCAAGCCGCGGGATGACGCACAATTTGCAACTATCTAGAATGTGGTTACCAGAAAGCGAAAGGGCCTGAACGGCCACATCATGCCAAGAAAACAATTTGATCTCATCGTATTCGACTGGGACGGCACCCTGATGGACAGCACCGGCACCATCGTCAAGTGCATCCAGGCCGCCGCGCGCGACCTCGGCCTGCCGGTTCCGGACCATCGGGCGGCTTCCTATGTCATCGGCCTCGGCCTGCAGGACGCGATGGAAGCGGTGCTGCCTGACCTCGATCCAAAATACTATCCGCGCATGGTGGAGCGCTATCGCTACCATTACCTTGCCCAGGACCAGGAACTGACGCTGTTCGACGGCGTTGCGGACATGCTTGCCGACCTGTCCCAGCAGGGCTATTTCCTGGCAGTGGCCACCGGCAAGAGCAGGGTGGGGCTCAACCGCGCGCTCAACACCGCCAAGCTGCTGTCGGTGTTCGACGCTACTCGCTGCGCCGATGAAACCTTCTCCAAGCCGCATCCGGCCATGCTGCAGGAGCTGACCCGGGAACTTGGCCAGGATCTCAGGCGCACCGTCATGATCGGCGATACCACCCATGACCTGCAGATGGCCATCAACGCCGGCGCCGGCGGCATCGGCGTGCACTATGGCGCTCATACGCCCGAAGAGCTCAAGCCGCTCAACCCCCTCTTCACCGCGGATTCCGTGCCGCATCTGCATGCCTGGCTCAACGAGCACGCCTGATGAGCGACACCGATATTTTCGTTTGCGAAGCGGCGGAACTTGAAGAGGGCGGCAGGGGCGTACGTTTTCCGGTCACCGCCGGCTCTGAAGACCGCACCGGGTTTGTGGTGCGCTACGGCGGCAGCGTGCGCGGCTTCCTGAACCGCTGCGCCCATGTGCCGATCGAGCTGGACTGGAACGAAGGCCAGTTCTTCGAATCGAGCGGCCTCTATCTGATGTGTTCCACCCATGGCGCACTCTACGACCCTGACACCGGGCGCTGCGCGGGCGGCCCTTGCCGCGGCGGCAGCCTTCGCCCGATTAGCGTCGTCGAGCGAGAGGGCAAAATCTACTGGCAGCCGGACGACTACATCCGTCCAGTCCGGGCCTGAGGCAGGCAACCAAGCAACGAGCGATAACAATGAGCATGGATAACCAGAATAATTCGACTGCCTCCTCCACGCCGCCCGAAGCGCCGCTGCGCAGCGTCGCCTGGGAACGTGAAACCCTGGAAAAGCTGGCCTTTGCAACTTTGGCCGAGCAGCGCGCCCGGCGCCGCTGGAATATTTTCTTCCGCTTCCTGTTCGTCGGCCTGATTCTGCTGGGCCTGGCGCTGGCATTCGACTATACCGGCGCCGATATGGAGGCCGTGGGCAAGCACAGCGCACTGATCGAGATCGACGGCACCATCGAAAGCGGTGGCGGAAGCGGCTCGGCCGATTCCGTGATACCCGCCCTGAACCGCGCCTTTTCCGATGTGGCGGCGGTCGGCGTGATCCTGCGCATCAACAGCCCCGGCGGCAGCCCTGTGCAGGCCGGCATCATCAACGACGAGATTCAGCGCCTGCGCAAGGCTTATCCGCAAAAGCCGTTGTATGTCGTGGTGGACGAAATGTGCGCCTCCGGCGGCTATTACATTGCCGCAGCGGCCGACCGCATCTATGTCAACAAGGCTAGCATCGTCGGCTCCATCGGCGTATTGATGGATGGCTTCGGCTTCACTGGCCTGATGGACAAGCTGGGCATCGAGCGCCGGCTGCTGACGGCAGGCGAGAACAAGGGTTTCATGGACCCGTTCAGCCCGGTGCAGCCCAAGCAGGTCGAGTATGCACGCGGCATGGTCAATGAAATTCACCAGCAGTTCATCGACGTCGTGCGCCAGGGGCGCGGCAAGCGGCTCAAGGAAACGCCGGAAATGTTTACCGGCCTGTTCTGGAGCGGCGCGCGCGCAGTGGAACTGGGCCTTGCCGATGGTTTCGGCACCGTCAATACAGTGGCCCGCAATGAACTGAAGACCGATGACATCGTCGATTACACCAAGCACGAAGGACTGCCCGAGCGGGTGCTGAAGAAGTTTGGCGCCGCGGTGGGCGCCGGCGCCGGCGCCTCCCTGCTTGGCAATGCGGGCGCCAGGCCTGCGCTGCGCTAGAGCACGCCGTCCGGCGGCATCCGGATCATTGGGCCAGCAGGGAAAAAACAGTCGGCTTCTTGTGGAAGTCGGGTAGCTTCCCGGCGTCCACATCCCGTTTCCAGCGCGCAGCCGGCTGCGTCCGGATACTTTCCGTGGCCAGCGTGAGGTCGGTGGCGACGGAAATCAGCGTGCCCGGTTGACATGCCGCCGCCAGGGCTTCCAGCAGCGCGGCATTGCGGTAAGGCGTTTCAATGAACAACTGCGTCTGCCGCTCGCGCCGGGACCGGTCTTCCAGTTCGCGCAGGCGCTTCTGGCGCTGCACGGCATCGGTCGGCAAATAGCCGTTGAAGGCGAAACTCTGTCCGTTCAGGCCGCCGGCCATGACCGCCAGCAGCAGCGACGACGGCCCGACCAGCGGCCTGACCCGAATATTTTTTTCATGCGCAAGCCGCACCAGGTTGGCGCCCGGGTCGGCCACCGCCGGCACGCCCGCTTCGGAAATCAGGCCGGCATCCTGGCCATCCAGCAACGGTTGCAGCAGGGCAGGCAGCGCCGCTGCCTGGGTATTGACATTGAGCTCGCTGATGCGGATTTCCTGCATCGGCCTGGCAAGCGGACGCGCTTGCGCCACGGTTTTCAGGAATGCCCGCGTAGTCTTCGCATTCTCGGCAATGAAATAGTCCAGTCTTGCCGTGGCGGCTTGCACTTCCTCCGGAATTACATCGGAAAGCGTGCAGCCAGATGCGACGTCCGCCGGGCCGAGCGTATTGGGTAGCAGATAGAGCGTGCCGGTCATGGATTGGGATATATCAGGTATGGGCGGTGAAAAAGGCAATGCCTGCGCGGCGCAGCATCGACGTCAGCGCAATCAGCGGCAGGCCGGTGAGGGCGGTCGGGTCGGCGCCGCGCACGCTTTCCAGCAGGGCAATGCCCAGCCCTTCGTTGCGGGCGCTGCCGGCGCAGTCATAGGGCTGCTCGATGTGCAGGTAAGCATCCAGTTCCGCGTCCGGCAGGTCGCGAAAAGCGACGAAGGTCTGCACATTTTCAATCTGGAGCGGCGTCCGGGCCGCAGGTCGGCCATCCAGCAGGCACAGTGCGGTATGAAATATCACCTCACGGCCGCGCATCAGTTGCAATTGCGCCAGGGCGTTGTCATGTGTTCCGGGCTTGCCGATCTGAATCCCGTCCAGCGTGGCGACCTGGTCGCAGCCTATAACCAGGCATCCCGGGGCCTGCGACGAGATCGCCATAGCCTTCTGCTCACACAGTCGCATCGCAGTCGCTTCCGGCGATTCACCTGGCTCCGGCGTCTCGTCGATGTCCGGCGACAGTACTTCAAACGGAAGGCGCAGGCGCTTCAGCAATTCCTTGCGATAGGGAGAACTTGATCCGAGTATCAGTCTGGGAGCGGCGTTTTCTGGCATGGCGCGTCGGGATGGCGGTGAATTGATCAAAAACCCGTCTAAGGCTTTGACGATTAAAGAAAAAGCCTGTTATTATCGCAGGTTTTCCGGCTATGCCTAAACCTATGGACGCTTTCGTCATCGACGCCTTTGATTTTTGTCGTCAAAAACTTGAGCGCGCCGGCGAAACGGCGCTTGCGGACATGCCGCGGCTGACAGCCGAACTCACCGATGCGCAGGGCAGCCTGCGCTGGGCGGTGCAGGGCGGCTCGGATGGAAAGGGTCATCCCAAGCTGACGTTGCAGGTGTCCGGTCCGGTGCATCTGCGTTGCCAGCGTTGCCTGCAGCCTTTCGAGTTTGCGATCGATTCGTCCTCGGTGCTGATTCTCGCCCAGGACGAAGCCAGTGCCGATGCGCTTGAAGAGCAATTGGACGATGACAGCGTCGACGTCGTTGCCGGTTCCAGAACCATGGACATGGCGGCAATGATCGAGGATGAAGCCCTGCTGGCGCTGCCCTTGTCGCCAAAGCATGATGTCTGCCCGGACCCGGCGGATTTCGCGGCGGCCAGCAGCAAGAAGGCGGAATCGCCGTTCGCGGTGCTCAAGAATTTGAAGTAGTGATTCGACCCTGGCTGGATGCGGGGTGTTTCAAATACTGCCGGTCTCGTGCTGGCAGGGATGTTCCCGGTTCCGGCAGTCGAATCATCAGTCGGATGTGTTAAAATTTCAGATCTCAGTTTTAGGAGTTATCATGGCAGTTCAACAAAATAAGAAGTCCCCGTCCAAGCGTGGCATGCATCGCGCGCATGATTTCCTGGTTGCGCCTCCGATCGCGGTAGAGCCGACCACCGGCGAAACCCATCGTCGTCACCACATCAGCCCGAACGGTTTCTACCGTGGCCGCAAAGTGCTGAAGACCAAGAACGACGAGTAATCACACCATTGTGCCAAGCTGAACGCGGCGTAACGAGTTATACGACTTGGCGCCGCTTTTTATATGCTCAAGCAACATTTTCTGTCATTTTGACTCATGCCGATTCTGGCCGATAATGCGGTTGGGCCAGGCACTGAAACAATAATGACAATTACACTTTCCATAGACTGCATGGGTGGCGACCACGGTCCGTCGGTCACTGTTCCCGCTGCAGTATCCTTTCTCGCCGCAGAGCCCGGCGCCGCGCTGATATTGGTTGGTAAAACCGAGGTCATCGAAGCCGAACTCAAAAAGCACAAGGCAGCAAACCACTCCCGTATCACGATCGTCAATGCCACCGAGGTGGTCACGATGGACGATACGCTGGAAGTGGCGATGCGCCGGAAGAAAGACTCCTCGATGCGGGTTGCGATCAGCCTGGTCAAGGAAGGCCGCGCGCAGGCGTGCGTCTCGGCCGGCAACACCGGTGCGCTGATGGCGGTTTCCCGTTACCTGCTCAAGACCCTGCCTGGCGTTGACAGGCCAGCGATCTGCACCATACTCCCTAACCAGAAAGACGGCCCGACCTACATGCTGGATCTGGGCGCGAACGTCGACTGCGAGCCCCAGCACCTGCACCAGTTTGCCCTGATGGGCTCGGCCCTGGTGTCGGCCATGGAAGGCAAGTCCAAGCCTACGGTCGGCCTGCTCAATATCGGCGAAGAGGATATCAAGGGCAATGACCTTGTGAAGCGGACAGCGCAGCTGCTGCGCGAAGACCATGCCCGCGGCATCCTGAATTTCCACGGCAACGTCGAAGGCAATGACATTTTCGAGGGCACGACCGATATCGTCGTCTGCGACGGCTTTGTCGGCAACGTGGTGCTGAAGGCGTCAGAAGGCGTTGGACGGTTCGTCAAGAACGCGCTGACCGCCGAGTTCAAGCGCAATCCGCTGAACATGCTCGGCGCGCTGATCGCCAGCGGTGCCATTCGCGCTTTTTCACGCCGCATGAATCCGTCCCGCTACAATGGCGCCAGTCTGCTGGGCTTGCGCGGCCTGGTGTTCAAGAGCCATGGCGGCGAAAACGCCTACGGCTATGAATTTGCAATCAAACGCGCGTACGAGGCAGTGCACCATGATGTACTTGCCCGGATTTCAAAAGCCATCGCGGAACTGATGCCTCAGGCAGGTCAGTCAGCACAGACCGAAGACGCCCAGCCTGCTCCGCGACTCACCGAAGATAAAACCGCATGACCCTTTACAGCAAAATCATCGGTACAGGTAGCTACCTGCCGCCACGCCGGGTAAGCAATGATGAACTGTCCGCGCAACTGGCGGAGCAGGGCATCGAGACCTCCGACGAGTGGATCGTATCGCGCAGCGGCATATCGGCCCGTCATTATGCGGATGCCGACATGAAGTCCAGTGATCTCGCCGTCAAGGCCGCGCAGAATGCGCTCGACATGGCAGGCTGCAGCGTCAACGAGGTCGACCTGATACTGTTGGCGACTTCCACCCCGGATTATTTCGGCGGTTTTCCCAGCACCGCATGCGTGGTGCAGAACAAGCTCGGCATTACCAATCACTGTGCAGCGGTAGATATCCAGGCGGTATGCAGCGGCTTCGTCTATGCACTGTCGATGGCCGACAGCTTCATCCGGACCGGCATGCACAAGAAGGTGCTGGTGATCGGCGCCGAAGTGTTTTCCCGCATTCTGGACTTCAAGGACCGCACGACGTGCGTGCTGTTCGGCGATGGCGCCGGCGCAGTCCTGATGTCCACCGCGAATGAGCCCGGCATACTGGCAACCCGATTGCATGCCGACGGCAGCCAGGCCGGCATACTGTGTGTCCCTGGCAGTGTCAGTGCTGGCGCGATTGCCGGCAGCGCCTTCCTGCACATGGATGGCCAGGCGGTCTTCAAGCTCGCGGTGTCGGTGCTGGAAAAGGTCGCGCACGAGGCACTGGATGCTGCTGGCGTGTCGGCCTCCGAGGTCGACTGGCTCATTCCGCATCAGGCAAACATCCGCATCATGCAGGGCACGGCCCGGAAATTGGGCATGCCCATGGAAAAGATGGTGGTGACCGTCGATCAGCACGGCAACACATCGGCGGCATCGATCCCGCTGGCGCTCGACCAGGCCATGCGCGATGGCCGCATCAAGCCGGGCCAGACCGTGCTGATGGAAGGCGTCGGCGGCGGCTTTACCTGGGGTGCGGCGCTGGTCCGCATGTGACAGACAAAAAAGACAAGAAGACACGATGAAATTCGCATTTGTATTTCCCGGGCAGGGATCGCAGGCCATCGGCATGCTCAATGGTTTCAGCGAAAACCCGGTCGTCAAGGACACCCTGTCCGAGGCCTCCGAAGCCATCAAGGTGGACCTTGCCAAGCTGGTCGCCGAAGGTCCGAAGGAAGAACTCGATCTCACTACCAATACCCAGCCGGTGATGCTGGCTGCCGCGGTCGCAACCTGGCGCGCCTGGTTGGCTGCCGGTGGTGCAATGCCGGCGCTGGTAGCCGGTCATAGCCTGGGCGAATATTCCGCGCTGGTGGCAGCCGGCGCGATCCAGTTTGCCGACGCCGTGCCTCTGGTACGTTTTCGTGCGCAGGCCATGCAGGAAGCGGTGCCGGTCGGGCAGGGCGGCATGGCTGCCATTCTCGGCCTTTCAGATGAGGACGTGCGCGCCGCCTGTGCCGATGCGGCGCAGGGCGAAGTTGTCGAGCCGGTCAACTTCAACGCGCCGGCCCAGGTCGTCATCGCAGGGCACAAGGGCGCGGTCGAGCGCGCCTGCGAGGCTGCCAAGGCACGCGGCGCCAAGCGCGCGCTGGTCTTGCCTGTCTCGGCGCCGTTTCATTCGTCGCTGCTGCAACCCGCTTCGATCAGGCTGCGCGATTACATGGAGGGGCTGACCTTCGCCGCCCCAGCCCTGCCGCTGATCAACAATGTTGATGTGGCCATCGTCAATGATCCGGCGTCCATCAAGGATGCGCTGGTGCGCCAGGCTGCCAGTCCCGTGCGCTGGGTTGAGACCGTGCAGAAGATCGCGGCGGAAGGCGTAACCCATGTGATCGAATGCGGTCCCGGCAAGGTGCTGTCCGGCCTCACGAAGCGGATCAACGGCGACCTCACCGGCGATGCGATCGTCGATCAGGCATCTCTCGAAAGAATACTGGAGCTCGTTAAGCAATGACCAATCCTGCACAACTGGAAGGCCAAATCGCGCTCGTGACCGGCGCTTCGCGCGGCATCGGGCGCGCGATTGCGCTCGAGCTGGCAAGGCAGGGCGCAAGGGTGATCGGCACTGCGACGTCAGAAGCCGGCAGCGCCGCCATCTCTCAATATATGAACGAGCTCGGCGAAGGCCGCGGTCGCGGCATGGTGCTGGACGTAAACGATGCGGAGCGCTGCGCTGCGCTTGTTGCCGACATCCAGAAGGAATACGGCGGCCTGTCCATTCTCGTCAATAACGCCGGTATCACGCAGGACCAGCTGGCCATGCGGATGAAGGACGAGGAATGGGATGCCGTCATCGCAACCAACCTCACTTCGGTGGCCCGGCTGTCGCGGGCCGTGCTGCGCGGCATGATGAAGGCCAAGCAGGGTCGCATCATCAACATTACGTCAGTGGTCGGATCGGCAGGCAATCCCGGACAAATGAACTATGCGGCAGCCAAGGCTGGCGTGGCCGGCATGAGTCGTGCGCTCGCGCGGGAAATCGGCAGTCGCAACATCACGGTCAACTGCGTAGCGCCTGGCTTCATCGATACCGACATGACGCGCGCTCTGGATGAGCAGCAGGTCTCCTCGCTGCTTCAGCAGATCCCGCTGGCCCGGCTCGGTCAGCCGTCGGACATCGCGGCAGCCGTGGCATTTCTGGCCTCGCCGCAAGCTGGCTACATCACTGGCACCACGTTGCACGTCAACGGCGGCATGTACATGAACTGAATGCGATTCGAGCTGACTGGAGCTTAATCGCAGGATGTTTTGCATGCCGCGGCCGGTACCGCCGAATCGCAGTCCGAAAATCAATTTTTCGCGCGCAAACCTGATAAAATGCGCGCACTTTCTGCAACCCCACCCTTTGGAGGCACAACATGTCCGATATCGAAACACGCGTCAAGAAGATCGTCGCTGAACAACTTGGCGTAGCCGAGGCAGACATCAAGACCGAATCTTCTTTCGTTGACGACCTTGGCGCTGATTCGCTCGATACCGTTGAGCTGGTCATGGCTCTGGAAGACGAATTCGAAATGGAAATTCCTGACGAGCAAGCCGAGAAAATCACCACGGTCCAGCAAGCCATCGACTACGCCAAGGCGAACGTCAAGGCCTGATCGAACCAGTTTGAAAGATTCCAGGAGATACGTTTGAGCCGCTCACAACAGCGCCGCGTCGTTATTACTGGTCTGGGATGCATTTCGCCCGTCGGCAATTCCATCGACGATGCGTGGAGCGCCCTGACTGCCGGCACTTCAGGCATCGCAACCATCACGCGCTTCGATGCATCATCCTTCAGCACACGCTTTGCCGGCGAGGTAAAGGGATTCAAGGTCGACGACTATATTCCTGCCAAGGAAGCGCGTCACATGGATACCTTCATCCACTATGGCATGGCTGCCGGCATGCAGGCCATGCAGGACAGCGGCCTTGAGGTGACCGACGCGAACGCGGATCGCATCGGAGTCATTGTCGGCTCCGGCATAGGCGGCTTGCCGATGATCGAGGAAACCCACGCAGAACTGACTAGCCGCGGTCCACGGCGCATCAGTCCGTTCTTCGTGCCAGCGTCGATCATCAACATGATTTCCGGCCATCTCTCCATCAAGTATGGTTTGAAAGGGCCGAATCTGGCGATCGTTACAGCCTGTACCACAGGTTTGCACTGCATCGGCGCCGCAGGCCGGCTTATCGAGTACGGCGATGCGGACGTGATGATTGCAGGCGGCGCCGAATCCACGATTTCACCGTTGGGGCTGGGTGGCTTTGCTTCCGCGAGAGCCTTGTCGGCCCGGAACGACGATCCACTGACCGCCTCCCGCCCCTGGGATAAGGATCGCGATGGATTCGTGCTGGGCGAAGGCGCAGGCGTGATGGTGCTTGAAGAGTATGAGCACGCCAAAGCCCGTGGAGCGCACATCTATGCCGAATTGCTCGGTTTTGGAATGAGTGCGGATGCATATCACATGACCGCGCCGCTGGAAGATGGTGATGGTGCGCGTCGTTGCATGCTGGCTGCGTTGAAAAACGCGGGCGTCAACGCGGACCAAGTCAATTATGTGAATGCACACGGGACGTCGACGCCGCTGGGAGATGTGGCCGAGACAATCGCTATCAAGCGTGCACTGGGTGATCATGCGAAAAGCGTCGTCGTCAACTCGACCAAATCCATGACGGGCCATTTGCTTGGCGGCGCCGGTGGCCTTGAATCGGTCTTCACGGTGCTCGCCGTGCACAAGCAGCTCTCGCCGCCGACGATCAACATCTTTAATCAGGATCCCGCATGTGATCTCGACTACTGTGCCAACGTCGCGCGTGACATGCCGATCAATGTAGCGGTGAAAAATTCGTTTGGTTTTGGCGGCACAAACGGAACGCTTGTTTTCGGCAAGATCTGACATCCAGAGCCGCCGCTATCCCATCAAGCGGTTCTGCCAACAACCATGACCATCGCGGTCTCGGTCATGGTTTCTCCCTCTCGCCTGCTTACCGCTGCATCTCGCGGCATGGCTGCGCTCGCCGCCCTGGCGCTTGCCCTGATTCTTTTCGCCAATTCAAATTTAAGCGCGATTTTCCGCTTTCAAATTTCGCTGGTTGCCTCCATCTTGCTGGGATGCGCGATATTTATGCTGCGGCGCCCCGGAAAAACGTTCCATATTGATATTTCCGGCATCGGACAAATCCGGTTGACGCAATATAGCGGGGTGTCCATACCATACAAAAATACAGGCATGCCCTTAGACGGTTCATCCGGCCAACTGGTTCAACTGAGTCCGGATTCTATTCTCTGGCCGCATATGATGTTGTTGCGCCTCAAGACTGCCCAGGGTGGGCTTTTTTCAATCCCTGTTCTGAATGACAGTCTGGCCTCCTCGGATTTTGCGCAGTTGCTGGTTTCGTGCAAATGGATTGCTGCTCAGCCGGCCCTTCGTAAAATAAATGATTAACCCGGGTAGAAAATTGAACTTGTTTAATTTCACTGAGTCAACATATCGTCGCGTACATGTTGCACAATATCAAGGATTTGCGGATTGACGACCGAACGCGACATTGATCAACTGCTAGTTGAGCGCGTGCAGCGCGGCGACAAAAGAGCGTTCGAGCTATTGGTCTCCAAATATCAACGCAAGCTCATGCGGCTGGTGTCGAGGCTGGTGCGCGACCAGGCAGAAGCGGAAGATGTTGTTCAGGAAGCTTTTATTAAAGCTTACCGCGCATTGCCGCAGTTCCGTGGCGATTCCGCGTTTTATACTTGGTTGTATCGAATTGGAATCAATACCGCGAAGAATTATCTTGTTACCCAAGGCAGGCGGGCTCCAACGTCAACTGAAGCCGATGCAGAAGAAGCAGAAACTTTTGACGATGGAGAGCACCTAAGAGACATCAATACTCCTGAGTCGATGCTGGCAACCAAGCAAATCGCCGAAACGGTGAACGTTGCAATGGATGCCTTGCCTGAGGAATTGCGAATGGCGATTACGTTGCGCGAGATTGAAGGATTGAGTTACGACGAAATCGCTGAGGCAATGGGATGCCCAATCGGCACCGTGAGAAGTCGTATTTTTCGCGCCAGGGAAGCAATTGCCGAAAAGCTGCGACCTCTGCTGGGTACCGCACTGGATAAACGCTGGTAAGAATAAACAGAACAATGAGTTGTTTACAAGGGATTGGTTGTCAGTTTTGGCGAGGTTAATTATGGATACGAAAAGCTTGGTGCAGGAACGGATTTCGGTTTTCGCAGATGGCGAGACCAGCGATGAACAACTGGAAATCGCGCTGGCGGACCTGCATCAGCAGGATGGGAAAGAAACCTGGGCCCTCTATCACAGAATAGGCGACATCCTGCGCTCTGATGAAATGGATGTCCCGATGAGCGCGGGATTCTCTGCGCGCATGGCGGCTAGCCTCGCTGCCGAACCCGCCTTACTCGCCCCCAAACGTACAAGCAAACCTGCCCGGACGGGTGCGCGCCGTTTCGCACTGCCTGGCGTCCTCGCCGCGGCGGCTGCCGCAGTGGCATTCGTTGGTACGCCGCAGCTCATCGTCGCGTTCCAGGGGCAACCTGCAGCAGCGCCTGCATTGGCTGTAGTTGCGGACGGTGGGGTGGAACGCACTGCACTGACCGCCGGAGCGCGTCCTGGCCAAGTGCTGCGCGAACAGGGAATTGATGAATACCTGATGGCGCACCAGCGGTTTTCTCCTTCCGTGTACAGCTCTGCTCAATATGCGCGTTCGGCTACGTTCGCAAACGAATCTGGTAAATAATCTTTATGCGGCGAACACTGGCCCTGTTTAAATTTGTTCTAGCTGTCTCCAGTTTTATCGCCTTCAGTTCGCATGCAGAGCCTGCGCCGACGGGTGAATCCCGCGACGCGCAGGCTTTACTGCGCACCATACAGTCGGCAGCACAAAAACTGAATTACTCCGGCACCTTCGTGTACCAGCAAGGTAGCCAGGTGCGTACCTCCCGTATTACCCATCTGGTAGAGGGTAAAAACGAGATCGAGAAACTCGAAGTCCTGGACGGGCAGCCTCGGGAGTACATACGCAGCAATGATGAAATCATCTGCTACGTTCCCGATGCAAAAACCCTGCTTGTCGAGAAACGCGTTGCACCAGATGTCTTTCCGGCGCTGCTTGCGGCCAATGCCGATGCGCTTGCCGACCATTACACAGTCCGCAAGGGCGAGTCGGGCAGGGTGGCCGGCTTTGATTGTCAGTCCGTGATTCTCGAGCCCAAGGATGACCTCCGCTATGGTTACAAGCTGTGGGCCGAAAAATCTACCGGGCTACTACTGCGGGCACAGACGATCAACGAAGCTGGTGCAGTCGTGGAACAGATATCCTTTACCCAATTGGCAATCGGCAACGTCGACCGGAACCGGGTAAAGCCAAGCTTCGCCAATACCCGGGGCTGGCGGGTGGAGAATGCAGTCATGAGCCAGGTTGATCTGTCAGGTTGGACCGTGAAGCGGCTGCCGCCTGGATTCCTGAGGACACGCGAACTCAGGCGCATGGTCTCCGACATCCCGGTGCAGCCGGGAATGCCTCCCAGCCAGCGCGAGGTTTCCCAGATCGTCTTCTCTGACGGACTTGCTGCCATCTCGGTATTCATCGAACCCGGAACGCAAAGCCGTACCGAAGGCTCCCTCCAACAAGGAGCGATGAATATTCTTGGCAAGCGGCAAGGCGAATTTTGGCTTACCATTGTTGGCGAAGTGCCATCGAATGCGATCCGTCAAGTAGCGAATTCCATTGAATATAAACCGAGCAAGTAGCCAAATGAAATCAGCGTATCCCGTTAGGCGCCTTTTATCCGTCATGATATTAGGCGCTGTGGGCGCTTTCAGCGCGCCCGTGTCTCCCGTTTTTGCTCAACCTGCAGTCGCAACGCCGTCGGCAGCCTTGCCTGACTTTACGGACCTGGTCGACAAAGTCGGACCCGCCGTGGTCAATATCCGTACTACGGAACGCAGCAAGATGGGCGCCCAGGGAAATGGCGGCCTCCCTCCGGGAATGGATGATCCGGAAATGCAGGAGTTCTTTCGCCGCTTCTTTGGGGTTCCCATCCCGCGGCAGCAACCTGAGGCGCCACGCGGCCGTCGCCAGGCGCCTCAGCAGCAGCAAGAGGAAGAAGTGCCGCGCGGCGTCGGTTCCGGCTTCATCATCTCGCCGGACGGCTATGTTCTGACCAATGCCCACGTCGTCGATGGTGCCGATGAAGTGTATGTGACGCTGACTGACAAGCGCGAGTACAAGGCAAAGATCATCGGTGCGGACAAGCGTACCGACGTGGCGCTGGTAAAGATTGAAGGCAGCAATCTGCCCCGGCTGAACTTTGGCGACTCCAACAAGCTGCGGGTCGGCGAATGGGTGATCGCCATCGGTTCGCCGTTTGGCCTGGACAATACCGTCACCGCCGGCATCATCTCCGCCAAGGCCAGAGACACTGGCGATTATCTGCCGCTGATTCAAACCGACGTTGCCGTCAATCCCGGCAACTCCGGCGGCCCGCTGATCAACATGCGGGGCGAAGTCATTGGCATCAATTCGCAGATCTACAGCCGCTCGGGCGGTTATATGGGCATTTCGTTTGCGGTGCCGATCGATGAAGCCATCCGCGTTTCCGAGCAGTTGAAGACCACGGGACGCGTGACGCGTGGCCGCATAGGCGTGCAGATTGGCGAAGTCACCAAGGATGTGGCCGATTCGCTGGGCTTGCCCAAGGCGAATGGCGCACTGGTGCAGCGGGTCGAACAGGGCGGGCCTGCAGAGAAAGGCGGCATCGAGGCTGGCGATATCATCGTCAAGTTCAATGGCGTGGCCATTGAAAAGTCGAGCGACCTTCCGCGCATGGTCGGCAACACCAAGCCAGGCGCGCGTTCCACCGTGACCGTCTGGCGCAAAGGCGCTGCGCGCGACCTGACGATCAATATCGGTGAGATGGAGCCTGATAACAAGGTGGCCAAGGAAGAGGCAAGAAAGCCCAAGCCCGAACAGGCAGTCAATACCCTCGGACTGGCGGTGACGGACCTGACCGAAGCGCAGAAGCGGGAATTGAAGATTGATGGCGGCGCAGTGATCGAGAACGCGGAAGGTGCGGCGGCGCGTGCAGGCTTGCGTCCCGGCGATATCGTCCTGCGGATCAACAACACTGACGTCAAGGATGGAAAGCAGTTCAACGCGCTGGTTTCCAAGCTCGAGCCCAAGAAAACCGTGCTGCTGCTCGTGCGGCGGGGCGAAGCCTCCCAGTTTGTGACCATCAAGCCGAACGGGCAATAAGCCCGAGCGCAGCAGGCCGCGTCAAGTGCGGCCTGCTGCGGTTTCACGAGCAACCTGCTTCCAAATTTTACCCCCAAGCCTCAGCCCGCCCGCACTTGAACGATTTCATCCTCTACTCACGGTCGTATTGCCATCTATGCGAGGACATGCTCGCAGCGCTGCATGTCCATCCGCAGGCAAGCCGGTTCCGGATAAAGGTGCTTGATGTCGATGAGGATGAGGATCTGGTGCGTCAGTACGATGAACTTGTGCCGGTGCTCGTCGGCATGAAGCCGGACGGTTCCAACGTCAGGATCTGCCATTATTTCCTCGATCAGGAAGCGCTGCACGCTTTCCTGTCACCCTGAGCGCCAAGTTTCCGCATCGTCACTGTGTGAAATCCGGTAAAATGCGCCGCTGAATAACCATACCGTAGCAAGGCGCTCGCCTGGGGAGAGCTTCCCCCTCAGAGCGCCTTTTTTGTAATTGGCATCTTGTTAATGAACAACATACGCAATTTCTCGATCATCGCGCATATCGACCACGGAAAATCCACCCTGGCCGATCGCATCATTCAGCTCTGCGGCGGCTTGTCGGACCGCGAAATGGAAGCGCAAGTCCTGGATTCGATGGATATCGAGCGCGAGCGCGGCATCACCATCAAGGCACAGACGGCGGCGCTGTCGTACAAGGCGCGCGATGGCCAGATCTACAACCTCAACCTGATCGACACGCCGGGGCACGTTGACTTCAGTTATGAAGTCAGCCGTTCGCTGTCTGCCTGCGAGGGCGCGCTGCTGGTCGTGGACGCATCGCAGGGCGTGGAAGCGCAGACGGTGGCAAATTGCTATACGGCGCTGGATCTTGGTGTTGAAGTGGTGCCGGTTCTTAACAAGATCGACCTGCCTTCCGCCGATCCGGATAACGCCAAGGGCGAAATCGAAGAAGTGATCGGGATCGATGCGAGCGACGCCGTGCTGTGCTCCGCCAAAAGCGGGCTGGGCGTCGAGGATGTGCTGGAATCCCTGATCGCCAAGGTGCCGCCACCCAAGGGCGACCCGGATGCGCCGCTTCAGGCGCTGATCGTCGACTCCTGGTTCGACAACTATGTCGGCGTGGTGATGCTGGTCAGGGTAATGAATGGCACCCTGCGTCCCAAGGACAAGATCCTGCTGATGGCGACCGGCGCCCAGCATCTGGTGGAGAGCGTTGGCGTCTTTACGCCCAAATCGGTCGCGCGGGAAACCCTGTCGGCCGGCCAGGTGGGCTTCATCATCGCCGGCATCAAGGAATTGAAAGCGGCCAAGGTCGGTGACACCGTGACCCTGGCGTCCAAGCCGGCGCCGGCGCCGTTGCCAGGTTTCAAGGAGGTCCAGCCGCAGGTGTTTGCCGGCCTGTTCCCGGTCGAGGCAAATCAATACGACGCGTTGCGCGACTCCCTCGAGAAACTCAAGCTCAACGATGCCGCGCTGATGTATGAGCCGGAAGTGTCGCAGGCGCTGGGCTTCGGTTTCCGCTGCGGTTTCCTTGGATTGCTGCACATGGAAATCGTGCAGGAACGCCTGGAACGCGAGTTCGACATGGACCTGATCACCACGGCACCTACGGTGGTCTATGAGGTCATCCTGCGTGACGGATCCACGCTGATGGTCGACAATCCGTCCAAGATGCCGGAACCGTCCAAGATCGAGGAGATCAGGGAACCCATCGTCACTGTGAACCTGTACATGCCGCAGGAATATGTCGGTTCGGTGATCACCCTGTGTACGCAGAAGCGGGGCGTGCAGACCAATATGAGCTACCACGGCAAGCAGGTGCAGCTAACCTATGAAATGCCGATGGCGGAGATCGTGCTGGACTTCTTCGACCGCTTGAAATCGACCTCCCGCGGCTATGCCTCGATGGATTACGAATTCAAGGAATATCGCGCATCGGACGTGGTGAAGGTCGACATGCTGATCAACAGCGAGAAGGTGGATGCGCTGGCGATTATCGTGCACCGTGCGAACAGCCAGTACCGTGGCCGTGCCGTCGCGGCGAAAATGCGCGAATTGATACCGCGCCAGATGTTCGACGTGGCGATTCAGGCAGCCATCGGCTCCAACATCATTTCCCGTGAAAACGTGAAGGCCTTGCGCAAGAACGTCCTGGCGAAATGCTATGGCGGCGATATCAGCCGCAAGCGCAAACTGCTCGAAAAGCAAAAGGCCGGCAAGAAACGCATGAAGCAAGTTGGATCAGTGGAAATTCCGCAAGAAGCTTTCCTGGCAATTTTACAAGTGGACGAGAAATGACATTGCAAGCATTGTTGGGAAACTTTGCGCTGATTCTGTTTGTGCTGACGGTGGCGACTGGCATCGTCTGGTTCCTGGATGTGTTTTATCTCTCCAAGCAGCGCCGGGCACGTGCTGATGCCGCGCTGGCCGAATTCGATGCTCGCAATGCGCGACTTGCTGCCGACGGCATGGCGCAGGAAACGCATGGGCGTAGTGCTATCGCCGAGCGTTTGCTGAAGCAGCCGACCTGGGTGGAATACTCCGGCAGCTTCTTTCCGGTAATCGCCCTCGTTTTTATCCTGCGTTCCTTTCTTTTCGAACCGTTCAAGATTCCTTCGAGTTCGATGGTACCGACGCTGCAGATCGGCGACCTGATCCTGGTGAATAAATTCACCTACGGTATCCGGCTGCCGGTGGTGAACAAGAAGATCATCGATATCAACACGCCGCAGCGCGGCGACGTGATGGTCTTCAAATATCCTAAGGACATCTCCCTCGATTACATCAAGAGGGTAGTGGGTGTGCCGGGCGACCGGGTCGAGTACCGGAACAAGAAGCTGAGCATCAATGGGAAAGACGTTTCCTACAAGCAGCTCCCCGACTACCTGGATGAAGAGCACCTGACGTATTCGAAACAGTTTGAAGAAAATCTGACCGGGGTGTCGCACCGCATTCTGAACGACGACAGGGCACCCGCCTATGTGCCGAATCCGGATGCTTTCCCGCGTAAGGAATTGTGCAGCTACAACTCGGAAGGATTCGTGTGCACAGTGCCTGCTGGACATTATTTCATGATGGGCGATAATCGAGACAATAGTCTGGATAGTCGCTACTGGGGTTTCGTGCCGGACGAATACATTGTGGGCAAGGCATTCTTTGTCTGGATGAACCTCGGTAATCTGAAGCGGATAGGCAGTTTTCATTAGGCATGGCGGGAGCGAATCGATGAAAGTGTGGTCAAACAAAAAGCAGTACGGCGTCTCGTTGACCGGCCTGATTTTTTTGCTCGCAGTGCTTGGTTTTATCGGTGTTCTGGCCTTGCGCATCGTGCCATCCGTGACGGAGTACATGGCGGTCAAGAAGGCGATCTCGGCAGCCAAAGTGGCTGGAACGACGCCCCAGGAAATCCGGTCCGCATTCGATCGTCATGCCGAGATCGCTTACATCCGTTCCATCAGCGGCAAAGACCTGGACATCAGCAAGGAAAACGACGTCAGTTTCTCTTATCAGAAAGTGATACATCTGGCCGGTCCGGCGAGCCTGGTGCTGGACTATGAAGGAAGCACTTCATCCAATCCGGCGTCCAGGAAGGCCGAATAGCGGGCACCTCATACCAACATGATGGATTTGACATTACTGCAGAACAGGCTGGGCCACACGTTCAAGGACGCCGCGCTATTGCAGCAGGCACTGACGCATCGCAGCCATAGCAGTCTGCATAATGAGCGGCTTGAATTTCTCGGCGATTCGATACTGAACTGCGTGGTTGCTTCGCTGCTTTTCGAGCGGTACACGAAAATCGACGAAGGAGACTTGTCCCGGCTGCGCGCCAATCTAGTCAAGCAGCAATCCCTGTATGAAATCGCGCAAAAGCTCGAGTTGTCGCATTTTCTGCGCTTGGGCGAAGGCGAACTGAAGTCCGGCGGCTTCAGGCGGCCGTCCATCCTGGCCGATACGCTGGAAGCCCTGTTCGGCGCGGTGTTTCTCGACGCCGGTTTTGAAGCGGCGCGCAAGGTTATACGCACGCTGTATATCTCGATCCTGGATACGGTCGACCCGAAAACATTGGGCAAGGATGCAAAAACCCTGTTGCAGGAATTTCTTCAGGGGAAAAAGATCGCTCTGCCGCAGTACAACGTCGTTGCCACCCACGGCGCGGCGCACAACCAGGAATTCGAGATTGAATGCCTCGTGCCCAAGCTGGACATCCAGGTGTTCGGCACCGGCGGCAGCCGGCGCGCTGGCGAGCAGGCCGCCGCCAAGCTGGCGCTGGAAGCCGTGCAGAAGGCCCTGACGAAATCGCCCGCCGGCACGCGCAAGAGCCGGCCGCGCGCTTCCCAACTGAAGCTGGCCGGCATTGCCACGGTGCAAGCCGAGCTGCCGATCGACGATGCCGTGCCGGAAAGGACGGCGCCATCGCACTCCGAAGCCAGCCAGAAGCAAACCGCCCAGCCGGCCGATGAAGCCACACCAGGCCAGGCACTGGCCCCTACCCATACCAAGACCGCATGACTGACTCTGTTGCAACACCCGCGTTTCGCTGCG
>Ga0308161_1001627_pt1 | contig 26219 bp, 11 predicted proteins | sample PhyFR2_FD_201034 | JGI IMG/M metagenome (GOLD analysis project Ga0308161, IMG submission 201034) | Phyllosphere microbial communities from UC Gill Tract Community Farm, Albany, California, United States - DLSLF.R2 | ecosystem: Host-associated > Plants > Phyllosphere > Unclassified | place: USA...
GCACACTGCTGGCTTGCAGCAAGGTGTATTCGGTGCCGCTTGGCACGGGGGTGAAATCGCCTGGGTTGGCGCTCAAGGTCACTTTCGATGCCTGGGCGAAATTCGCCGCACCGTTGACCGTCAGGTACGGCGTAGTCGGCACTACGCTGTTGGCCAGACGCATATCAATGCCTGCACCGCTGGCGACGTTGAGGTCACCGGTGAGCACCGTGCCCGGGGCCGACAGGTTCAGAGAGCCCGAGTTGATCGACACCGGCGCGATGATGCGGCTGCCGGAAAAGTCAGCCTGGCCGGCGATGTTCATCGCGTTGACGTTGAGCACATCACCGACGATTTTGCCGCCGGTCCAGTTCAGGGTGGCGCGGTTGGCTGCGTCGATGGCAATGCCGGAATTGCTGCGGATTTCACCGGCTTGCTGGTTGATTTCGAAGACGGAAGTTTGCTCGGCTACGTCGACGGAAATCGCCGTGCCATCGGCAGTGATCGTGCCGCGGTTGATGATGCCGCGGGAGCCGGTGGGGCTGTTCTGGGTGAAGGTGGCGCCCAGGAGATCGATCGCTTTGGCGTCGGCGCCTTTGGCTTCGAGGGTGCCGGTGTTGAGGATCGAGTCGACGGTGCCTGCATAAAAAACAATACCGGAAGCATCTGCGCCGTTCACAGACAGCAGGCCACTGTTTTCAATGCGCAGAGCACTCGTGGTGGTTTCAACTTCTATGCCCCAGGCGCGCTGGCCCGTTGCAGTGATGGTACCGGAGTTGATGATTCTTCCGCCGATATTGATCGGGTACGCTTGCGGGCCATCCACCGCCAGACCCACCACATCATCCCCCACCATCTCGATCACGCCCGTGTTAGCGACGTCGCCTGCCACTTGGGTGTTATGCAGGAACATGCCCTCGCCGCCAAACGTGCCATTGACAGCAGAGGTGCCCGGTACAATGGGGGTTGATTTGATCGTGCCCGAGTTGATGACGCTGCCGCCGATCACGGCATCACCGATTTCAAAACCTTCATAACCCCCATTGTTCATGGTGATGTTACCGGCCTGAATCAGATCACCCGTGATTGTACTGGGGGTTGAGCCGTCGTTTGCAAAACCGAATGGGTCCACGGCAAACGCCCGAATGGAACGCCCATCGGAGGTCATCACAATATCAGCACGATTGATCAGCGAACCTTGAATGCTGGTATTGGAAACACTGACGCCCATCAACGCAGTAGTGCCAGACTCAGGGGTGGGCGTTTGATTGGTTGCTTCAGTCAGCCTCCCGGTGAAGGTCAGAGACTCGTTAAACGTCTCGCCCTTCCATGAGGTTTTGCCTTGACCCAGATCCACTTCAACGGCCAATGCCTGGCTGCTGATTGCACCGACCACTACGGCCAACAGTTTTTGCTTGAACGGATTTCGCTTCATTTGAAAACTCCATGTACGACAGAAAGCAACGCCACAAACCCATGGCGATTACAGATATAAAACGAACGACTACAACAAGCGCCGCTGCACCGCCTCATCCAACGTGCTGCGGGTCAGAGCTTGCACCACCTCGTGGGTGTCCTGGCGGAAAGGTACGGCAACGATCAACAACAATTGCATCCAGGTACGCAGCGACTCACTCTTGCGCACACGGCCCAGTTCTTTACCGTCCTTGTCCTTGAATACGGTCTCCAGGGTGAAGGTATCCTTCGCGGTAGAAGGGATATTGAAGACAGAGCTTTTGCTCCAGCGACAACAAGATTTGATGCAGGCGAAGAAGATGGTGAGTGAGTCGGTGTCGATCTACAACCGCGAGCGTCCGCACCTGTCTTTGAAATACAAAACGCCCGACGCGGTGCACCGGGCGCCAGGGTGAAATAGGTGTAATCCTATTTCAGGTCTAGACAATGCACCTTTACCACCAGAACTGACTTCCACTTCCCATGAAGCTTGCGCTATTCCTTTTGCACCAATTAATTCACTCCATAGTAACGGTAAAGATCCGCATCAGGCCAAAGTTCGTCATATGCCGTTAACGTGCTTCGCAGGGCCTCGCTACGAGGGTCCTCGGAAGGATTCATCTTTGAAATTACAAATTCTTTAATTTCGGGCCACTGAAGCTCACGCATACAAAATGCCACAACTTCAAATGGCGAGTTTCCAGACATTAAGATCAATTTAAATCTATCTATAAAATCTTCTTTATAGCCAGGATGCTTTTTTACAAACTCCAAAATATTTAACAAAGACATCTCGTAGGAAATGTCTAGCTCTTCACCAAAAGCGGCTATAGCTATATCACAAAGTTCATCAAACTCTTTAATGACGTCATTCATTTCGGCACCCAGGCACCTTTTCTTGAATTGCTAGAATCTGGCACCCATACTTTTTCTATATATTCCCCCCCCACTTCAAGCCCTTTTTGAGAGAAAGCATTTTCTGCTGCGGCTTGAGCAGCCCGACCAGAGGGCTCATAGTGCCCTGATGCGGGAAAAAAGGGGACAGATTTGAATGGCACTTACTTAACCTTCTTCGGGTGTCCATTTCTCCTGACCTCGGCCCTTGCCGCCGAGCGCGTCTGCATCAGCATCGGGTAAGGCTTGGGCCTTCGTTTTATGGCGCGAGGTTCAATCCGTCCCGGCCGGTTTCCGACACGTTTTCTGGCGATCAGTTTGAGTAAATCCTGCACCCTATCGTCCTGTTCGTCGGAGCTGTACTGCTGCATCGCAAGGAATAATTGAAGGCTATGTTTAAAGCTAAGCTCGCGTGGCAAGCAATCAGCTAATAGCGCTGATTTGGCCATGATCATCCGAATCAAATTATGCGCCAGCAGATACACCCACAACTCTTTTACAGCCATGCCAGGCGTCTTGCAGCTCAACGTTTCAAGCCCCAGCGTTGTTTTGATATTGCGCAGATCCAGCTCAACATGCCAACGGTCTTTGTATAGTGATTTGAGCCCCGCTTTGGGGACTTGCTGCGGGCAGTTCAAAGTGGTCACCAGGATTTTTCCGCCGGTTTTCAGCTCACGCACTGTCAGTGTTTCAGGCGCATCGTCGTAATAAGTTTGGCTCATCCAGGAAGGTCGATTCCCAGGTTTTGTCAGCTCAACCAAATGATCTTCCGGCCCCAGCGATTGCCCGAGCCGAAAGTCGGTACTGCGCCGCCTGGCGCCATACTGCTCGAACACGCCATCGATCCCACGACGTTGCAGTTCGCACAGCAGAAAGTACGTTGCGTAGTAGGCATCGCCCAACACAATGTCGCCTCGATTCAGAGTGTCGAGCATCGTCCTGAGTAGCGTCTGTTCATCGCCACCTTTGCCTCGAAAGCGCCCCAGCGAGGCATCTAAAACAGCACCGCTGGCCAAGCAAATGATTCCTACCAAACGGCAGATGGGGAAACCCAGTCCTGCTTTCTGACCACGCGACTGCGGATAGGCAGCTTGGTTGGCCGCAGTGTCTGGCAGGGCCACTGTGGTGCCATCTACGAGGCGCACCGGACGCCCCATCCAGCGCCAGGATGGTGACGCGTTATTACTCATCGTTGATCCCGTGGAGCGCAACAATGTTGAAACCATCTCTACCGCTAACCGCGCCCGTGCTTTGCAATAAGCGCCGGTGTACACGCTGCTGGGGCTTAGCCCATCGCAGCAACGTCTGATCGAAAAATCATTCACGGCCTTCTGACAAGAACGGTCGGCATTCATGGCTTGAGCCAGAAACATCGACAGTGTTTCAGTCGGCGGGAACAAGCGTTGACGATGCTTGGGCATCACTGACTCGGCACGATGTAGCAGCGCCGGATCGGCTAGCAGCTTAAAGAACGCATCGGCATTGCTGTTTCTGGCGTGCTGCTGAATGCGCTGCTGTTGATGCCTGACGATTTGACGTCTACGATTCACGCGGGCTGTCCTTGTTCCAGTGGTGTGTGTTCGCAACTATCACCGTAGACCAAGGGCGGCCTTTTTCTATTTTTTTGTAATCAGATCAGCCGGTTAGCTGTTAAGTAAGTGCCATTCAAATCTGCCCCCTTTTTTCGCTCTTTCTTGTCAAGTAAGTGACGCTCAAATTTGCCCCACTTTTTCTTCTAGCTTCACCCCGACTCGACAATGAAGTCTTTCGCTAAAATCATCGCCTCAAAAAAACCAGAGAATGGAACTCTCAAAGTCGCGCTACTTAAGTCAGCAAAGATCTCCACCTCTAAAGCGTCCCCCCCTTTATCCTGATTAACTTGAGCAATAGGTTCACCTTTATATTGAATCTCCGCAGTTAGCCTTTTATAGCGACTATCACTAAAGCCCAGAACTTCAAAATCCGAATTACTTTCAAGTTTCATGGTTTCGCCTTAGGGTCCAAAAACCCAGAAAATGAGCCATCCTTATTGTAGCGCAGACCTCTTCCATCGGGAGCCCGGACCTCTAGCCCACCGCGACTCAAATTTGAGAATGTTGAATTTGGATTCTTGAGAACGTCATCAATAATACCGAGTGCAGTTGCATTTTGCTTTTCAATTCCACCTGTGAGTTTTGGGAACGTTCCAGTAGCTCGCTGGCCAGAAGCATGCTTTGTGAGCGCCCTAGCAGCCTCTGTCAGACCTTCCTTATTGATAGGATTTGAAGCTGCGGCAGATAGATCATCGAAAGTGCGGCCGCCGAAATTTTGCAGGGCGGAAGGCAATCCTTTTGCACCTCCCATCACAAGCCGACCCAATACAGCCGCGAGCCCCGCACCGGTGAGTTCACCGGCCATAAAATAGCCCCAAGCCTTGACGAACTCGTTAGCCGGTTGAACCCCTTCAAAACCTTGTCCTTGGGCCAGCTTCAGCTGTGCTTGGGCAATTTGGTCGTTAGTGGCACCTTTTTCCAGCATGTCCTTTGCCAGAGTAGTCGCCGCTGATCCGTATTCACTTAAGCCCGGTGGGAGATGTTCCAGAAAATTGTATTGCGTCATGTTCTGCGCAACCCACGCCCCAGTTTGCAGGCTATCCGCATCAGCATTGCTCTGTACCGATGCCGCAAGCACACCAAGCAACTGCGAGTTCATGACCAGCAAACCTTTTTTCTGGTCATCGGGCATGTCGGCGTAATTCTTGGCGAGGCTATCCAGCAATGCCTCATTCACACCCGCTGCCAGAGCGCCTGTGCGGAAATCTCCTCCAGAAGCCTCAGCTGCCAACCCGCCCATCAAGGCATGTAGCCCAATCTTGGTAATGCCACCTTCTGCAAACCGGTTCTTGGAAATATCCCCGACCAGGTTGAATCCATAAGCCGCAAATGCGTTAGCCAAACTACTCTGCAACGCGTCGCCAAGACGGGCTTCGCCCCCGAGCGCCCGATCCACCAATAGTGATGTTCCGTTTTGCAGTACTTGGTTGGCCGTGAACTGCCCCACGCCTTGCCAAGTGCTCAACGGACTTACGGTGGCAACTGCACCTGAGTTGGGGAGTGCAGTGGAAGTACCTGTCTGAGTGCCGGTCCATTTGTCATAGACACCTGCAGTCAAGCCCGCAGTGACGCCGGACACCACGTAGCCTTTCATCGCGTCGCTGGAAGTGACATCCTTTAAGACGGTGCTCAGGTTTCCACGGTTATTGATGGCGCTGATCGCACCGTTACTCGCCATGCCAGCAAGCACGGTACTGCCCGCAGCATTGGCCCATCCGGCAGACGTGGCCGCAGTCCCAACAGCCGTGGCACTCGCCATCGATGTCCCCGAACCCGCTGCGGCAATTGCACCGCTGGCGGCCCCCATCGTGAAGTACGTAACGATGATCGCAATGATGATTTGCGCGCCGGCGCCCAAGCCTGAATTGCTGTATTTGAAACTGTCGTGCAGTTCTTTAACCTGGCGCCAATCCACGTCCCCGCGCTGCTCGACCTCTTTTAGCCAGGCCAGTTGCGGGTCGGCCTTGACCATCACATCAATCGTCTGGCTAACCGTATTTTGATCGATCTGCTTGATGTCAATTTTCAAGCCATCGACGGCTTTAATCACGACGCTGCCTTCTGCAATCATCTGCGTCTGGCGTAGCGTCTCGTCGGTATTCCCCTTGCCCTTGGAACTGGTCCAGGCGAGGTCGCCCTTACTCTTGGTGTGGCTCTCGTCGTGCAGATCCTTCACCGCCTCAAACGTAACCGCCCCTCCACTGACAATCGCAATATCCCCACCACTCTCAAGCTTCGCCGCTTGATACTTCTGATCCCCACCGCTCTCCAGCGTCAAATCCCCCCCAGTCTTGATCTCGCTCCCGACATTCTTCACATCGGTCACTTCATCACGCTGGGTCTTCTTGCTGCCCCAACTGCCCTTCTTGCTCATGTCGTACAGCGAGTAGTGGCTGTCCTGCGCCGCCAGCATTTGCAGTTCGTTATCAGCGTGCACATAGGCTTCATTGCCCGCGCTGATTTTGCTGGCGACTAGCGTGAGGTCGGTGCCAGCGATGGCGATCAGGTCGCCGCCGGCTTTGAGTTCGGCGCTTTGTTGCGTGACGTCGTCCAGTTGAGTAGTGGTTTTGGTGCCGCCTTTTTTACCTTTGGAGTAGTCGTGTTGTTCGTTGGCGGCGGCGGCCAGGGTCAAGTTTTCACCGGCTTTGACGCTAAGGTCTTTGGCCGCGCTGACAGTGCTGGCGACTACCGCGATGTCGCGACGGGCGTCGATGGCGAGGTTGCCGCCCACGTCCACACCGGAGGCGTGTTGCAGGATGGTTTGCTCGGTGCCGCTGATGCGTCGGCGTTGGTAGGCGTAGTCGTCCTGTTCGGTCTGGCTGGCGATCAGCACGTCGCGCCCGGCGGTCACGCTGGCGTTGCCACCGGCCTTGAGGTTGCTGCCGACGTTGAGCACATCGCGCCCGGCGTTCAGCTTGAGCGTGTCGGTGGCTTCGAAGCGTGAGGCTTCGCTGGCCACGTCGTTGCGCAGTTGATAGCCCTCGCCTTCTTGCTTGAAGGTGGTGACCGTGCGCTCGTTGATAATGTCGCCGGTCACGGCAGTGGCGCTGATGTCGCGACCATTGACGATGCCGCCACGGCTGTTGCGGATCGAGTCGGTGGCGAGCATTTCCAGGCGATTGCCGGCTTGCATCAGGCCGCTGTTGTCGATGTTGCCTGCGACCATGTTCAGGTTGTTGGTGGCCCGCAGGGTGCCGCTGTTGTGCAGGTCGCCGCCGGTGATCAGGCTCACGTCCTGGCCCTGGATCAGCGCGCCGTTGGGAGCCAGGCGGTTGTCGGCCTGGGCCAGGTAGAGCACGGGGGTCAGGACTTTCTGGCCGTTGACCTCGGCTTCTTCCATCCACACGATGTCGTGGGTCAGCGCCGCCACTTGCTCGGCGGTCAGCGATACGCCGAGTTGCAGGTTGAGCGAGTCCTTGTTTGAATCATTTTTGAGGACGTAATGCCGTGTTCCCGAGCTTCGGACTTTTCCCACGACCTGCCGAGGTTGAGCCATAGGAAGTAACTTGGCTAGGATTCGCCGTCGCAGTAAATCCTGTGGCTGGGTGTCGCAACCTGAAGTAGTCTGAGGCGCGGTAGCGCCATAGCTCTGTAGCAGGCGCTTTTTTTATGCCTGCTTACCGCATCTATGGTGGACCGTGTGAGGCGGGCTTTTGCCCGGCCGGTACCCTCGGACACCGGTTTGCGACCCTCGCACGGTCCACCACCCACTCGTGTCGCAACGATGGTGGTGGTCCCTTAACTGTCTGAGGATCGAGTGGATGTTTTCTACAAATCGAAACTGTCGAGTTATTGAAATAAAAGTCGTGATGAGGTGTTCGCGCTCTGCCGTTGACGCTCATTCAATGTGTGGTGCATTGGAGTGCCGCTCATGAACACGCAAATAGATGATAATGATTTGCCTACCAGTGTTTTCAATGTGAGGTCAGACTTGAGCTCCGAAGAAGCATTAGTGAATGCGAGTGAGCTTTTGGCTTCGGCATCAGCTATGGCGAATGAACAAGCGTTTTCCTCAAGCGGATCACAGCGACTTCAAACCTTTGGTTTGGCCCAGCTAATCGAAAGCGCGCACCTTCTAGTGAACGATGCTTTGAAAAAAACAAACCCAGTAACCCTCTGATTATTAATAGAGAAAAATAGATGAGGGTAGGTTACCCAATTTTACTCGAAAATCATGGCCTGCCCCATCTATCACTCAAACTTAATCAATTGAATCACTTACAAAAAATGGTTTTTTATAGACCATCCGTCTTGGTTAACCATAAAGCTAGCAGCCCCCTCAAAAAAAAGAAAAAAATAAAACCACGTTATTAAAGAGCGAACCGCCAACAGACCAATCAAATAAAACCATCCCCCCTTCCCCCTCAAAAGGGATGCAGAAAGGATGCAAAAACACCGGCGCAAAGCCGGTGTCAGTGGAGTAAGCTTAAGAGAACTCTATCTTACACTCTGACAGAGGAATGGAGCGACCATCGCTAATAACAAATTGATCATCCTCGATTCGAGCCAGCAGCAACCCGAGACCCTCGGCACCGACCTTAATATCCTTTCTCCAACCGTTAATATCTCCGTGATATATGACAGCGTGAAATAGTGGGCCACCTAACGGCGTAATGCTACACCCTGCTTCATTGATCCCACCACTAGTTGCGTTCGTAGGATCGGCGAAGCATGTGATATTTTTAAATTGCTTTCGGAATTTATTTTTCCCATCATCAGAGAAATACATAGCCTCCCTGGTGGCTGCACCATCCGTCCCAGGGATGACTCTAGCATCAGACCTTTCGAGCTTCCCACCTAAAATCTTCTCTAACTCATCTATCTGATTAGCCAACACATCACCTCAGTTTTTTACTGGCGTAATTACAAACTTAAAGTTTTTAACACCTGACTCACTAAATATTTTTGAGTAATGACTAGCCAACTCTGGACTATTCGTATGATAGATAACGCCACCCTCGAAGCCGGATGAGTATTTTTTTGCCTGATCTACCATTTTGGTCTGTTCAGCAGCCGACCAAGGCTTTGAGCCCACTGAGCTAGCAGGATTTCGGAGCGAGCTCCTCCAGTCCTCTACAAACTTAGCTTCAACAGCAGTCCGTTGCCCATTAACAATAGTCACATTATCAGCGACACCATTAACACGCTGCCCATTGACAATAGTTGTGTACTGGCGCTCCGCATACGGGACATTACCATATACGTCTCGAAGTGCACCCTCGTAGCTTTGTGCTTTATCAATTGCACGCTTCCCAGTCACGACAACAGGACTGGTTGTCTCTAGGGCCGTTGCTGCGCCTTTTGCAGCGACGCCACCTCCACTCGGCCTCATTCCTCCAAGTGATGCGCCTAGCAGTGTACCAGCAGCAGCGTCCCAGAATGAAGACTGGTCGCCATCCCGCAATGCCGCCAGTTCCGTGGCTATCGTTAAAGTCGCAGTGGTGTTATTGCTGATGATAATTGCCGCAATCGTAGTGGCTTCACTGGTATGACCTTGTGCATAGAGCGATTTGGCCAACTCACGCAGCTTGGGCTCATCCGCGATTAAACGATTTGATGCTGCATCGCATGCGGCGGGAGCAGCTTGGCAAACCGATCGCAGCTCCCCGTTTCTAGCTTCGTCAAGTTGCGCGTAGCGGGCACGAACCTCATTTTTCTCAGCCTCGGTTTTCTTACTAGCGACCTCCTCAGTCATCTCCTCCACTTCTTGGTGGAACAGATAGTTATACTGCGTTGCATTACCCGCCACCCATGCCCCAGTTTGCAGGCTCTGCGCATCCGCATTGCTCTGTACCGATGCCGCAAGCACACCAAGCAACTGCGAGTTCATGACCAGCAAACCTTTTTTCTGGTCATCGGGCATGTCGGCGTAATTCTTGGCGAGGCTATCCAGCAATGCCTCATTCACACCCGCTGCCAGAGCGCCTGTGCGGAAATCTCCTCCAGAAGCCTCAGCTGCCAACCCGCCCATCAAGGCATGTAGCCCAATCTTGGTAATGCCACCTTCTGCAAACCGGTTCTTGGAAATATCCCCGACCAGGTTGAATCCATAAGCCGCAAATGCGTTAGCCAAACTACTCTGCAACGCGTCGCCAAGACGGGCTTCGCCCCCGAGCGCCCGATCCACCAATAGTGATGTTCCGTTTTGCAGTACTTGGTTGGCCGTGAACTGCCCCACGCCTTGCCAAGTGCTCAACGGACTTACGGTGGCAACTGCACCTGAGTTGGGGAGTGCAGTGGAAGTACCTGTCTGAGTGCCGGTCCATTTGTCATAGACACCTGCAGTCAAGCCCGCAGTGACGCCGGACACCACGTAGCCTTTCATCGCGTCGCTGGAAGTGACATCCTTTAAGACGGTGCTCAGGTTTCCACGGTTATTGATGGCGCTGATCGCACCGTTACTCGCCATGCCAGCAAGCACGGTACTGCCCGCAGCATTGGCCCATCCGGCAGACGTGGCCGCAGTCCCAACAGCCGTGGCACTCGCCATCGATGTCCCCGAACCCGCTGCGGCAATTGCACCGCTGGCGGCCCCCATCGTGAAGTACGTAACGATGATCGCAATGATGATTTGCGCGCCGGCGCCCAAGCCTGAATTGCTGTATTTGAAACTGTCGTGCAGTTCTTTAACCTGGCGCCAATCCACGTCCCCGCGCTGCTCGACCTCTTTTAGCCAGGCCAGTTGCGGGTCGGCCTTGACCATCACATCAATCGTCTGGCTAACCGTATTTTGATCGATCTGCTTGATGTCAATTTTCAAGCCATCGACGGCTTTAATCACGACGCTGCCTTCTGCAATCATCTGCGTCTGGCGTAGCGTCTCGTCGGTATTCCCCTTGCCCTTGGAACTGGTCCAGGCGAGGTCGCCCTTACTCTTGGTGTGGCTCTCGTCGTGCAGATCCTTCACCGCCTCAAACGTAACCGCCCCTCCACTGACAATCGCAATATCCCCACCACTCTCAAGCTTCGCCGCTTGATACTTCTGATCCCCACCGCTCTCCAGCGTCAAATCCCCCCCAGTCTTGATCTCGCTCCCGACATTCTTCACATCGGTCACTTCATCACGCTGGGTCTTCTTGCTGCCCCAACTGCCCTTCTTGCTCATGTCGTACAGCGAGTAGTGGCTGTCCTGCGCCGCCAGCATTTGCAGTTCGTTATCAGCGTGCACATAGGCTTCATTGCCCGCGCTGATTTTGCTGGCGACTAGCGTGAGGTCGGTGCCAGCGATGGCGATCAGGTCGCCGCCGGCTTTGAGTTCGGCGCTTTGTTGCGTGACGTCGTCCAGTTGAGTAGTGGTTTTGGTGCCGCCTTTTTTACCTTTGGAGTAGTCGTGTTGTTCGTTGGCGGCGGCGGCCAGGGTCAGGTTTTCGCCGGCTTTGACGCTGAGGTCTTTGGCGGCGCTGACGGTGCTGGCGACCACGGCGATGTCGCGGCGGGCGTCGATGGCGAGGTTGCCGCCCACGTCCACGGCGGAGGCGTGTTGCAGGATGGTTTGCTCGGTGCCGCTGATGCGGCGGCGTTGGTAGGCGTAGTCGTCCTGTTCGGTCTGGCTGGCGATCACCACGTCACGCCCTGCGGTCACGCTGGCGTTGCCACCGGCTTTCAGGTTGCTGCCGAGATTGAGCACGTCGCGGCCCGCGTTCAGCTTGAGCGTGTCGGTGGCTTCGAAGCGGGAGGCTTCGCTGGCCACGTCGTTGCGCAGTTGGTAGCCCTGGCCTTCCTGTTTGAAGGTGGTGACGGTGCGCTCGTTGATGATGTCGCCGGTCACGGCGGTGGCGCTGATGTCGCGACCATTGACGATGCCGCCACGGCTATTGCGGATCGAGTCGGTGGCGAGCATTTCCAGGCGATTGCCGGCTTGCATCAGGCCGCTGTTGTCGATGTTGCCTGCGACCATGTTCAGGTTGTTGGTGGCCCGCAGGGTGCCGCTGTTGTGCAGGTCGCCGCCGGTGATCAGGCTCACGTCCTGGCCCTGGATCAGCGCGCCGTTGGGAGCCAGGCGGTTGTCGGCCTGGGCCAGGTAGAGCACGGGGGTCAGGACTTTCTGGCCGTTGACCTCGGCTTCTTCCATCCACACGATGTCGTGGGTCAGTGCCGCGACTTGTTCGGCGGTGAGCGACACGCCCAGTTGCAGGTTGAGTGAGTCCTTGTAAGAGATGGCGTTGTCCATCAGGTAGCGGAACAGCGCGTCATCGCTGGCAAGGCCGTTGATGTAGCGTTGGCCGGTACGGGCCACCACGGCTTCGCGGATCAGGCGTTGTTCGTACAGTCCATCGCCCAGGCGTTTCCAGCTGGCATCGGGGTTGTAGCCGAGTTTGCCGAGAAGGTAGTCGGAGCTCATGAACTGCTTGAGGTCGGTGAGCGCCGGGTTGGTTTCGATCAGGTATTTGTGGCTGTTATCTACCGGAGTAATGTCCGGCAGGCCTTGCACGCGGGTGATCGAGGGGGAGCGATTGTCCAGAGCCAGCGGGCCCTGGCCGTTGACTGCGCCGCTGACGGGCTGACTGTCGAGGTTGAAACCGCGTTCTTGCACGGCGGTGTAGTCGAGGTTTTTTTCGCTACGACCACTTAGAGTTGTTACAAGGACAGCTTGGCGACTTGCACCCTTTCATGCCGCAGGCTTATAGTCCGCCGGTCGCCCACATGGCGATTCAGGTTTGGCGACCTGACGGTAGAGAATGCGCAAGCTGATGGCTTTTTTGCAGCCACTTGCGCGCCTGCAAAGTCGTCTTATGACGGCTGTGCGCGGGAGACCTTCGGGTCTGCCGGTTTTCTCTACTGCCGGTTCGCCAACCTGCGTACAGCTGTCACCCATTCGTTTGGCGACGTTTGAGTGGTGGCATCAATCACTTAAGTAGAGAGTTTGAAAATGACCCGATACATCCCCCTGACAGGCCACGATTCAACCATCCCCGCGCTGGTGATCGACACCCAAGCTCCCCTTGATGTTCTCTATGATGCAGCCGCCTACCGTATTCGTGCGGTGACTCAATTTTTGGAAAACTTGGCGTTTCGGGAGCAGATTAGTAGTGATGCGGTTGTGCTTCACGATTTTGCATTGCTGCTGGCCATCCCTCTGAGGGATGGGTGTGATTTGTTGGATGTAATTAGTCGAAAAATGAGTTCGCAGAATTCATAAATAAAAAAGGGCGGTTTTCAACCGCCCGCTTGACTAAGCTCAAGCTTGCCAAGCAAAAAAACTCAATTATTAAAGAGCAATAATACGCCAAGGAAAACAACGGGCCAGGCTCCTTAAAAACCCTCATGCGTACATGCCCTGCTCTCTGACCCCGGTGGGATTTCAATACCTAGCCATTGCGGTATTTCAATGTTGCCTTCCACTATTTATAAGGCGTCGGCTTCCACGCTGCGGACATTTCGAGGCTGTATTACACGGCCTATACACTCGCTGTCTAAGCTTCGCAGTGCCGGTTACCCGAGCGCCACACAAGACTCGCTTCCGGTAGATGGCTGGTCCTTGCCGGACGGGGTTAGTACCCGCTCGGTTTCTTACGCCATTTCATGACAGCTTGCGCCGTCAATTCCAGGCGACCACGCTTTGTCTGGCGCACATAAATCCGTCCCATTTTCCTTTCATCCCATTTCCCCACCGATAGCACAAATACTAGTGCCTTTTTTTGTCTTTACGACTTTTCAGCCATGACAACACCCAAATACCCGCACCTACTGGAACCCCGCAGTAAGCAGCGACTTTCAGAGAGGCATTGATAACGCCAGCCTCAAGCGCCCAATGACCCAGCTTGAAATATGCAATCGTCGCCACAAGTAAATTACCGACAATACCCACCATAAAAAAAACCAGAAAAAAATACACAACTAGCGTACCCAATAGGTACCAACCTACAGTTTTTGGCTTCATTTATTACTTCCCATATTAGATACACCACCGCTGACAATTTCAGACAATACAGAACCTGTCGCAGCTCCTGAGGTTTCGCTCGCAGTATTTCCTATTAATGGTTTCAACTGCCCTGTGATCACATTTCCGGATTTATAACCTATTGCAGTACCTAGCACAGAGCCCAGCAACGAATACTTCGCATCCTCGCCCTTGATTACACTGCCCAAATAAGCGCCGCTCAATCCGTATCCTTGAGTCAGCCAGAACCCCTTCCCTTGCGTTAATCCTCCAACCGTCGCGGCGATGGATACATCGGTGTAGTTAACGTCCTTACCCGTCGATAGCTGATAGCCGAAATTTGCACCGCCGGAAATCAAGGCACCCGCTACCAGCCCTCCTATCCCTACAGCAGGTGCTTCAACTGCCGCCAGGGGCAGACCAACACCGATTGACCATGCTTGTACAAGTCCATTGGCAGGCATTGGCCCATCAAAACCATCGCCCCTCAGGTGCGAACTCATTGCAGCGGTAGCCTGGTCTGGCGTTCCACCCTCTTTAAGCACTTTTTCACCTGCACTCACAGCCCCCGCAATGGCGGGCCCACCAATATGAAACTCATCATTATATTTTTTTGCGTTTCCGGCTACCCAGCTAGCGGTTGCAGGATCACCGTTGACTAGAGCACCCGCCAAAACGCCGACGAGTTGAGCGGTGCCTACCCGGAACTGGGTATCCGTGGCAAACCGGGAGTCCAGGTAGTTACCCAGTTTTTCCGTTGCCAAAGCTGTCAATCCTTCTGAGGCGGCGCCGGCTAAAGCCCCGGTCTTGAAGTCTCCACCTTTAGCGCTTGATAACGCTCCTCCCAATACAGCATGCATCAAGACTTTTTGTGCCGACCCTGGGGTTATTTTCAGGTACTCAGCCAAATCGCCCACCTGCTTGTTGCCAAAGGCTGCCGTCAGGTCCAGCCCTTCGGAAACTGCGGCTGCGCCAAGATTGTCCTTCAAGCTACCGCCGTTAATCGCCGTATTGATGCTGCCGGCTACCAAAGCGTGGGTAGTGCTGCGCAGCACATTGTCACTGACCGTGTTCCAGTCCAGCATGCTCTTGCTATAACCAGGGTTATTGACCCCGTCCGCGTTAAGAATCAACGCCCCGTCGGTATTCCAACCACCGACAGCGGTGTCTATTCCGGCCAGGACTCCGCTAGTGACCACTTGCGTCGCGTAACCCTTGATCGCATCTTTACTGGTGGCCGCTTTCAGTCCCGCACCAATATCACCGCCGCCATTGATTGTCCCAACCGCAAAGTTGCTAGCCATAGCCCCCGCGAGGGGCCCCAGGTAGATGCTGGCGACAATCGAAATAATCAGCGCGGGTGCGGCACCTAATCCCGATTGCTTATAGTCCCAGCTGTCGTGGATCTCCTTGACCATTCGCCAATCAACTTGCCCATTGGCTTCAGCTACTTTGATCCAGGCAAGCTGAGGCTCGGCTTGAACCATTGCATCAATCGTCTGGCTGACAGTTTTTTGGTCAATCTGCTTGAGGTCTATATTGATCTTACCGGCGGCGCGAATAGCGAGTTGCCCCTGCCCCACCATCAAGGTCTGACGTAATGTCTCGTCAGTACTGCCTTCACCTTTGGCACTGTTCCACGCCATATCGCTCTTACTCTTTTCGTGACTTTCCTGCCGCGAGTCTTTAACCGCCTCAAATGTCACCGAGCCACCGCTGACAATCGCAATGTCCCCCCCACTCTGGAGCTTTGCCGCTTGAAACAGCTGATTACTGCCACTTTCGAGCATCATGCTCGAACCGGCTTTGATCTCGCTGCCCACATGGGTGACCTGGGTCACCTCATCACGCTGAGTTTTCTTGCTACCCCAACTGCCCTTTTTATTCATGTCATACAACGAGTAATGACTGTCTTGCGCGGCCAACAGCTTCAGCTCCTCACCCGCCTGAATATAGGCTTCGTTGCCGGCGCTGATTTTGCTGGCAACCAGGGTCAGGTCGGTACCTGCAATAGCCACCAAGTTACCGCCAGCGTTTAGCTGAGCGGTTTGCTGGGTCACGTTGTCCAGTTGGGTCGTGGTTTTAGTATTGCCTTTTTTGCCTTTCGAATACTCGTGTTGCTCATTGGCCGCAGAAATAAGCGACACGTTTTCACCCGCTTCAACGCTCAGGTTCTTGGCAGCACTAACGGTGCTGGCAATAACCGCAATATCGCGCCGGGCCTCAATGGCCATGTGGCCGCCAACCTCCACCGTCGACGCATGTTGCATTGTGGTTTGCTCGGTGCCGCTGATGCGGCGGCGTTGGTAGGCGTAGTCGTCCTGTTCGGTCTGGCTGGCGATCACCACGTCACGCCCTGCGGTCACGCTGGCGTTGCCACCGGCTTTCAGGTTGCTGCCGAGATTGAGCACGTCGCGGCCCGCGTTCAGCTTGAGCGTGTCGGTGGCTTCGAAGCGGGAGGCTTCGCTGGCCACGTCGTTGCGCAGTTGGTAGCCCTGGCCTTCCTGTTTGAAGGTGGTGACGGTGCGCTCGTTGATGATGTCGCCGGTCACGGCGGTGGCGCTGATGTCGCGGCCATTGACGATGCCGCCACGGCTGTTGCGGATCGAGTCGGTGGCGAGCATTTCCAGGCGATTGCCGGCTTGCATCAGGCCGCTGTTGTCGATGTTGCCTGCGACCATGTTCAGGTTGTTGGTGGCACGCAGGGTGCCGCTGTTGTGCAAGTCGCCGCCGGTGACCAGGCTCACGTCCTGGCCCTGGATCAGTGCGCCGTTGGGGGCCAGACGGTTGTTGGCCTGGGCCAGGTAGAGCACCGGGGTGAGGACTTTCTGGCCGTTGACCTCGGCTTCTTCCATCCACACGATGTCGTGGGTCAGTGCCGCGACTTGTTCGGCGGTGAGCGACACGCCCAGTTGCAGGTTGAGTGAGTCCTTGTAAGAAATGGCGTTGTCCATCAGGTAACGGAACAGCTGGTCATCGCTGGCGATGCCGTTGATGTAGCGCTGGCCGGTGCGAGCCACCACGGCTTCGCGGATCAGGCGTTGCTCGTACAGGCCGTCGCCCAGGCGCTTCCAGCTGGCATCGGGGTTGTAGCCGAGTTTGCCGAGAAGGTAGTCGGAGCTCATGAACTGCTTGAGGTCGGTGAGCGCCGGGTTGGTTTCGATCAGGTATTTGTGGCTGTTATCCACCGGGGCAATGTCTGGCAGGCCTTGCACGCGGGTGATCGAGGGGGAGCGATTGTCCAGAGCCAGCGGGCCCTGGCCGTTGACTGCGCCGCTGACGGGCTGACTGTCGAGGTTGAAACCGCGTTCTTGCACGGCGGTGTAGTCGAGGTTTTTTTCGCGGTCGGCGGCGGTGATGACACGCCCGTTGACGCTGAAGTCCCCGGTGGCAGTGTCCGCTTTACTCGCTGCGCCGCCTTTCGCTGCCTGGCCGCTGAGACGGAACAGGCCGTTCTGGCTGGTCGGCAAACTGAAGCCGGGCAAGGTCACCGGGTTGACCTGGCGTTGGGCCAGGTCTGGCGGCAGTTGTGCGGTGATTGCCGGTTTTACCGTGGAGGCAAATACGTCGGAGTTGGTGTTGCGGTTGGCCGCCGGGGTGTCGATGTTGGTAGCGTTCGGGCGGATGACGCTGTTGTTGATTTCTTTGGTTGCGTTAACGGTGACCGAACCGGCTGCCTGGATCACCGCTTGGGCGATCACGCTGCCAGAGGTGGGCACAGTGTAGTCGATAGGTGATGTGAAGTAGGTATCCGAGAACCTCGTCTTCTCAATGAACTGGTCGAACGTGTACTGACCCGGCTTATAGTCACTTGAGCTGGGATCGTTGCTGCGGTTGAACTGTTCGACTTCGCTCATCAGCAATGAGTAAGCCGACCGGTTACGCGTGTAGTAGGCGTAACCGAAATTACGCTGCTCACCGCCGGCAGCGCCGGTGTTGTTCAGCACGTCGGTGTTGATCAGGATGTTTTTAGCGGCCGATACCGAGCTGTAGAGGTTATCGAACGTCTGGCTGCCTACCGTGAGATCACCACCGGCATTGATGAACGCGGAGGCGGAGCTGCCTTTGATGACGTCCTCATAGGTTTCGACGCCGCTGAAACTCAGCTCGCAGCCTTTACCTTTGCAGTAATCGTTGCCGTAAACACCGATGCTCCCGGAAACCAGGCTTTTCTCCGTGGTGAACTGGTCGCGGCGGTTGCTCAGGGTATCCGCCAGCAAGCGCATGTTGCCGTCGCTTTCCAAGGTACCGGAGACGTTTTCAATCAGTGCACTGCGCCCATTGGCATCGTCGCGTGCAATGTCGAGGCCGCCCAGGCTGTAGACGTCGCCAAAACGGTTACTGAAATCATTGACCCGCAGGGTCATGTCCTCGCCGCTGAACAGCAGGCCTTTTTCGTTGAGCAGATGCGTGGCGTTAAGGCGAACATTCTCGGAGCCGCCCAGGGTGCCGTAGTTGTTCAGTGTGGCAGCGTTGACCGTCAGGTCACCTACCGAGGTCACGCGACCACGATTGGTCAGGACGTTGGTGCTCGTGATCTGGGTGAGCGCACCACCGGCAATCCGTGCGCTCTCGCCCAGGTCCATGTTGGCGGCGGCGAGGGTCATCTCACCCAGGCTGCTGACCCTGCCGTTGCCGCTGTAGCCGCCGGTGAGAGTCAGTTTGAGGGTGCCGTCACTGGCCAGCAGGCCTTCGTTGGTCCAGGTGTCGCCCGTGCCGGTGAGGCTTTGTGCGCCGAGCAATTGGCCGCTGGCGGTCTGGGTGAACTGGCCGATGTCGAGATTCAGGCGCCCGGCCTGGATCACACTGCTGTTGGTCCAACTTGCTGCCTTGATATCCAGTTGGCCGTTGGTGACGAAGCTGCCACCGGCACGGGTGACCTGGTCGGACGTCAGGTCAAACGTGCCAGCGCCGGTATGCACGATGCGCCCACCGTTGTTGTCCAGGCTGGCGGTTTGCAGGTTGAGGGTTTCGTTGGCGCTTTCCAGCGCGCCTAAACGGTTATCGAATAAACCGGTGGTGCGAATATCCGTGGTGCCGACACCGCCCATGGCGCGCAGGTTGCCGATGGCGTTGTTGATGGCCTGTGCAGCGAGGCGCAGGGTGCCGTCGCTTTCGATCAGGCCATAGCTGTTGCTCAGCGTGCCCGTCAGGCCGAAATCAATCGTGCGCGCGCCCACCTTGCCGCCGTTGCCGACCGCTGTACCTTGGTTATCGAAGTCCTCGGCCGTGACCTTGAGCAAGGTGTCGGCATACACACCGCCTCCCTGGTTATTCAAGGTGCTGGTGACGATGCGGTTTTCACCGCCCAGCGCCGACAGATGCCCCATCTGGTTGAGCAACCCGTCCCTGGCTGTGATATCCAGCGATTGCGCCTGGGTGATGCCGCTGCCGTTATCGAACAGGCCGGTGACCAGCTTGATCCAGCCCTTGCTGCTGTTGAGGATGCCGCCTGCGGTGTTGGTTACGCTGGCCGCTTCCAGGTCCAGGTTGCCACTGAGGCTGTCGACCCGACCGCCCTGGTTGTTCAGGGCGCCACTGAGGCGCAAGCGGTTTTCGGTCTGGCTTTGCAGCGTGCCCTTTTGGTTGTTGAGCGCTTGAGCGGCAAGATCCAGCTTGCCTTTTTGGCTGTAAATCAAGCCGTCTTGCTGGTTGTGGATGTCACCGGCCAACAGCTTGATGACCAGGTCTTTCTGGCTGGCGAGCGTGCCTTTGGCGCTGTTATCCAGGTCGCCGTTGGCAAGGGTCAGGTCGAGTCGATCCTGGCTGACCAGTTGGCCGCCACGGTTATCCAGGCTGGCTGCGTTCAGCAACAGTGCCGCGCCACTGGCCAGGCGGGCGTTGTTGGCGTTGATCAGCGCACCACTGAGAGTGCCTTCCAGGGTGCCCTGGCTGATCAGTTGCCCGCCGCTGTTGTCCAGGCTTTGACCGGTCAGGGAGATATTGGCGGCGCTGATCTGGCCGCCACGGTTGAGGATTTCACTCTGGGCGTTGTTGAAGTCCAGCTGTTGACCGGCGGAAATCAAGCCGTTGTTGCCGTTGTCCAGGCGACCGGCAACGTTGAGGTCTACATCAGCCTGGCCGGAGATGATCCCTTGGTCATTGTTCAGGCTGGCCGCGCTGAGGGTTTGTTTGCCCTGGCTGACCAGAGCGCCCGCTGCGTGGTTATCCAACGCGCCGATGAGGCTGGTTTGCAGGGTGCCGCTCTTGCTCGACAACGTACCTTCGGCACTGTTGTCCAGGCTGCCGCCCACTACCGCCAGGCCATTCCAACCGGAGATCAAGCCCTTGTTCGTGTTGACTACAGCATCCGCTTCAAGGCGCAGTTGATCGGCACTGAGGATGACCCCGCGATCACCGTTGTCGATGCGCTTGGCGGCGACGGTGAACGCCGTCTGGCTGGAGATTTCGCCTTGTTCGCGGTTGGTCAGGTTGGCCAGGCGCGCGAAGGTCAGCGGGCCTTTGGCGCTGATCAAGCCTGCGCTGTTGTCGAGATTGCCGCCTTGCAGGTCGAGGGTTACGGCGCGTTCGCCGATCAAGCGGCCCTGACGCTGGATCAGCTGTTGAACGATGAGATTCAAGTCGCCTTTGGCTGAGATTTCCCCATCCTGGCTTGAGTCGACTGTTTGCCCGGTCAGGGTCAGGTCCGCCTGGCTGTTGATCAACCCGGCGGTGTTATCGAGGTTGGCGGTGGTCAGGTTCAGCGCCTGTTGACTGCCGATCACACCCGCGCGGTTATCCACATTGGCGGCAGTGACGGTCTGGCTACCGTCGCTGACGATGCGCCCGCCCTGGTGATTGTCCAGCGCGCCGGTGTTGAGCGTCTGTAGCGTGCCGGCCGAGAGGCTGCCCTTGTCGCTGTTGTTCAAGGAGCCTGAGGTGGTAGTCAAAACCGTAGCGGCGGATATCTGCCCCTGGTTATGGTTATCCAGCGCGCCGGTGACCTTCAGGTCCAGCGCACCACGGCTGGCGAGCGCGCCACGGGCCTGGTTGTCCAGGCTGTCGGCTGTCACTTGCAGAACGCTCTTGGCGGACAGTACACCTTCCACGCTGTTATCCAGCGCCTTGGCGATACGTACCTGCAAGCTGTCGCCACTGATGACTTTGCCGCCGCGGTTATTCAGCGCATCGGCCATCAACAGGAATGACTGGGTGCTGGAGATTTCACCGCCCTGACTGTTGTCGACGTTGCCCAGGTTGTTCAGCAGCAGTTGGCCCGGTGTCGCGATCAGGCCGTGGTCGCGGTTGATCAGTTGCCCATGGTTCAAGTCCAGTTCGATGTTGGTGTTGCTGACCAGCTCACCACGGTCATGCTGGTCCAGCCCACTCAGGGTTGCCTTGACCGTTGACTTGGCGAAGATCGACCCTTGCTGGCTGTTGTCCAGTTGCCCTGCGTTGAGGGTAATACCAGCGTCACTGCTGATACTGCCGCGCTGGCTGTTATTCAGGCCGGCACTGCGTACATCAACCTGCTGCTTGGCGCTAATCACACCGCCCTGGCTGTTGTTCAGCGCAGCGCTGACCAGCGTGGCTGTGCCATCGGCGAGTAGTTTGCCTGCCTGGTTGTTCAACTGGCCCTGAGTGGTGATCGACAACGCATTGGCTGCGGACAAAATGCCGCCCTGGCTGTTGTCCAGCGTACCGGCCTGGACGGTTAACGCACCCTCGCTGAGTAGCGTGCCCTGCCCTTGGTTGAGCAGGTCGCCGGTCAGGGTGATGTTCAGGTCTTTTTGGCTGGTGACACGGCCACCCTGGCTGTTGTCCAGTTGGGCGCCGTTCAACACAAGGCTCTCACGCCCCGCCAGCAAGCCTTTGCTCTGGTTGAGCAGGCGTTGGACCGTGAGCGTCAGGCCGCTGTCGCCGATGACCTTGCCGGTGGTGTTGTTCAGTTGATCGGCGATCACCAGCACCTTTGCCTGGCTGGATATCTCGCCTTGCTGGTTAAGGATGGTCTGGCTGCGCAGGTCCACGCCGTGGGTGGCAGCGATAAGGCCGCCGTTGCGGTTATCCAGGGACGTGCCGGTCAGGTTCAGCGCACCGTCGCTGACGAGTTCGCCCGCTTGTTGATTGAGCACACCGACCGTTGCCTGCAAGTCGCCCTTGGCGCTGATGCGACCGGCGCCGTTTTCGAGCTGGTTGGCGTTGAGGGTCAGCGCACCATCGCTGCCCAACTTGCCGCCGTTGCTGTTGTTCAACTGATTCAGTTGCACGTGCGCTGCGGCCTTGGTGCTGATCACGCCGGCCAGGCTGTTATCCAGATCGCCGCCGGTGAGGGTCAGCGCGCCGTCGGCAATGACCAGGCCACCCTGGTTGATCAGGCTGTCGCCGTGCAGCGCCAGGGTGGTTTTGCTGGACACCAGGCCGCCCTGGCTGTTGTTCAACTGCCCTGCGGCTATTTGTTGAGCCCCCTGGCTGACGAGGTTGCCTTCATTACGATTGTCCAGCAGCCCGGCGACGGTCAGGTTCATCACGCCCTGGCTGGCAACGGAACCTTTGTCGCGGTTATCCAGGCTGGCAGACTGTACCGTCAGGCTGGTGGCGGAGAAAATCCCCAGACGGTTATCGATGGCACCGCTGGCGGTCACGTTGAGGTTGCTGCCCAGCAATTTGCCCGAACGGTTGTCCAGGGTCGTGGCGATCACGGTAGTCTGATCGGCAGAGATTTCACCCGCCTGGTTGCTCAATTGCCCGGCGGTTACACGGGCCTGCGCCTGGCTGGCGACCAGGCCGTTATCGTTAGTCAGTTGGCCGGCGTTGAGCGTCAGGTTCTTGAGGCCGATCACGCGACCGCTCTGGTTATCCAGTGCAGCGGTTACCGTAACGTCGGTGCTGTTTTCACTGTGCAGCAGACCGTTGGTGCGGTTATCCAGGCCGGTGGCCGTGACCTTGAGCGAGTCCTTCCCCAATACACGACCGCCACGGTTGTCGAGTTGGCCGGCGTTAACCACGGCGCCTATACCGCTCAATGTGCCACCTTGATTGTTCAAGGTTTGGTTGGCTGTCGCGGTGAGGGTTCGGCTGGCAACCACGCTGCCGCTATTGCTCAGGTTCGCCGCGTGCAGGCTGACATCGCCATTGGCATTGCGGCTTTCATCAGCGTTGACACCGGCTTCGATGATGCCGCTGTTGACCACCGTGCCACCGCTGGTAACGGTGATACTGTCGCGGGCCGCCAGGCTTTTCTGGTTGTTCAGGCCCGCTGTGGTTTGCAGATCGATTCGCGTGCCGGCATACACAGCCCCAGCAGCGTCTAATTGACCGGCCTTGACCACCACCGCTTCGCTGGCTTTGGCATTAGCCATGCTCAAGCGTCCATTGGCATCGAGCTGAATATCCCCCCCACTGGCCATCAACGCACCGTCGAGCTTAACGCCCACACCGGCTTCAGTCCCCACCAGCTTGATCGCCCCGGCATACATCCCGCCCAACGCCGTCGAGTCAATCGCCAGCTCCGGCTTGGCGCTACCGTCATCGGCCCGTGCGGTGGCACTCAAGGTCTGCGCATTTACATCATTGCGCCCGGCAACCACGCTCAAGTTGCGCGCATTGATCTGCGCATTGATCCTGGCCGAACGGGTGATGATTTCGAAGCGGTCGACGTTGCTGGCGTTCAAGCCCTGGCCGTCGATAGTCACGGCACCGCCATCGACCTGGTAGCGATCCAGGCGGCCGTTATCGAGGATGGGTTTGCCAGTGGTCAGGGTAACGTTGGGGGTGTTGATGAAGCCGCAGCCACTGCAGGTGATGCCGTAGGGGTTGGCAACGATGACCTTGGCCGACTGGCCCGCCACTTCGGTGTAGCCGCGCAATTGGCTCGGGCTGCCACCGTTGACTTCGTTGAGGATGATATTGGCAGCGCGGCCCTGCAGGTTCGGGTTGCCCAGGATGATGCCGCCCAGTTGCGTCGATTGAGTGCGTTCGGTGGCGTTGTTGAGGATTACGCCGTTGGTGCCGACGTTGTAGTCCTTGAACTGGTTGTGGGACAAGCCACTGCCTTTGGGGGTGGCGATGTTCACCACCGGCACGCCATTGCCCGCCGCGCCCACGGTGGTGCCGGGGGCGCTGACCACGATGCCTTCGGCCTGGGCCAGCAGCGGTTGCCAGAACAGCGCATTGGCCAGGATCAGCGCCAGGCCACGTTTGGGCAGGCCGAGGAACGCGTCACGGCTTTTCAGGGCAGCAGATGGCTGGCGAACCAGGAAGGCAAATTGGCGAACATCCATTTCAAATTCTCGTTGCAACTGGGCGTTGAATTACAGGAAGAAATCCATGCGGAAGTAGATCGGTGCTTCACGCTCAAGCAGCGCGGCCGGTCGTTCCAGCGAGTGGGCAAAGGTCACGCTGGTACTGACGTGTTTGCCGCGGGCGAACAGCTCAAGTGAGTCGCTTGAGACGCGGCCGTGCACTTCGCCGTTGTAGCGACCGTTGCGGATCACGCCCTGGTCGTAGCCCACGCTGGCACCGTATTCACCGAACACCGGGCGCAGCCAGCCGAGCGTCACCGGGCGGCTCCAGCGCAGGTCATTGCGCCAGTAGCCGCCACTGTCGCCGGTCAGTTGCTGGTCCTTGTAGCCACGTATCGACGCCGAGCCGCCGAGGCTCATGCGCTGAGGACTGAACAGCACGTCTTCACTGCGTTGGCCGGTGGCCAGGCTGGTGAAACTGAACGACTCGCCCCACAGCGTGAAGGGCTGCAGGTAGCTGACGGTGGCGGTGTATTTGCGGTAGCGGGAGTTGGCCAGTCGATTGCCGTTCTGATCGCGCTCATGTTGGGCCTGGGCATCCAGCAAACCAATGCCGTCCTGCATACCGAGGTCAATGTTGACAAAAGCACTGCCAACTCGCCGACCGTGGTTGATGCCCCACTGCAACTCGCTGAGCCGATTGCTGCTGACGGCCAAGCGGCTGTCTTCGATGTAATTATTGGTACGCAGGTGGGACAGGCCGACGTTGAGCGACGTCTTGCTCACCGCGTCGCGGTGGATCACCCGCTCAGCGCGCAACTGATGGTTTTCACTGTCGCCGGTTTGCTTGAAGTCGAAACCATCGCCCTGGACGACCGAACGGTAGTCGCTCTGGTTGTAGGTGTAGCTAAAGTTCCACCAGCCCCAGGGCACGTTGTAATACAGCATCGCGTTCCTGGAGGTTTTCTGGTGATCGCTGACGGCGTCGTGGCCGCCGCGCAGAATCAGCTGATCGGCCAGGCCCAGCGGGCTGTCCCATTCAAAGCCGGTGCCCCACTGCTGTTCGCCGGTGCTTTTCTGTCCATCGTTGTTACGCGACAGGCTGGCACGCCATGGCTTTTGCGGGTTGTTTTTGACCAATACCGAGCTGCCGCCCACGGCCTCGCCCGGCGTCAGCTCCATCTGTGCCTGATTGGACGGTAAACGGTTGAGTTGATCGACAGCCTGCTCGATTTCTCGCAGGTTCAATATCTCTCCGCTTTTGCCGGGAAAGGCCATGGCCAGTTCGCGGTCCGACAGCTTGCTGCTGTCGGCGCCCTTCAGGCCTTCAAGCTTGCCTTCCACCACCAGAACTTGCAGATGCCCTTTGGACATATCTTGCTGCGGCAAGTAGGCGCGGCTGGTGACCAGGCCTTTGTCGATGTAGTAGTTGGTGATGTCTTTGAGCAGGGCATTGAGTTGTGCAACGCCCAGGCACTGACCGGCGTACGGTTTGAGTAGACGCTCGCGTTCAGCGGCAGGCAGGTGGTCGGCACCCTGGAGTTCAATGGTTTGGATCGGGAAGCAACGGCTGTCCACCGGGGCTGCCGGCGCTTCGGGCCTGGCCGCTTTACCGGGCAGTTCCTTGAGCTGCTCAAGGCGGCGCTGTTGATCTTCCAACAGGCGGTTTTGCCGCTCGCGGATCAGGTCCTGATCCCCCGGCAGGGTTGCCGCCATCACGCAGTGGGAAGCGAGGCAGGCAAGCAGGGCAATGCTCAGTGAATACCGAGTCCGTGGCAGTGAGGCAGACATGTTCGATCCATCGAATTTGCGAAGGGTGGCAAATTAACATCGACCACCTTTCTCGCCAATAATCTGACCAAACTTTAAGAAAAGCCCTAAAAAACACGTAACTACCTGATGATTAACGAAAAAAATCAAACAGGAACAGATCTCGCTTGAAGTTTCTGGTTGTTTTCCGACCAGCGGTATCAGGTTTGATACACATTGAAGACGCACACGAACGATCGGACTATTCGGTCAACGCCGGTCCGCGTATGAGTTTTTGATTTAAGGAATGTCTGGACGACAACGGAAATCTGAGCAGACGCTGACCCAAGGTCGACTCGGCCAGGCCAAATGACAGGCAAAAAAAACCCGGAAATCCTCACTTGCGTGGGCCTTCCGGATTTTCTAAACCGCCAAAAATGGTGGGTCGTGTGGGATTCGAACCTACGACCAATTGGTTAAAAGCCA
>Ga0308161_1001635_pt1 | contig 26109 bp, 16 predicted proteins | sample PhyFR2_FD_201034 | JGI IMG/M metagenome (GOLD analysis project Ga0308161, IMG submission 201034) | Phyllosphere microbial communities from UC Gill Tract Community Farm, Albany, California, United States - DLSLF.R2 | ecosystem: Host-associated > Plants > Phyllosphere > Unclassified | place: USA...
CCAGGGGATAATCGGACTGCAGGAAAGTGAATTAAACAATCAGGCAACGAAAATCCGATGTCCCGGTGGTGGATACACCAGAAAACGGTGAGCAGGTTACAATGCAACTCAATCACGCATGCACGTATTTTTGGGCAAGAAAACCTAAGGTTTAGCCATACATGCCTTAATAATTTAATGCACAATGTGAGCGAATTTACATGATTCAATCTATAAGTAATTTTTTAACTTCTGCCAGAATTAATTCACATCTTATGAAATCATTGCTTAGTGTTAAGTTGCTTCTCAATGACTCTGACTATAATCTTATAACCGATGAGCGTTACCATTGTACATATCACTAACAGCGCAATCCCCACAAAACCCTCAATATCGCGTTGATTAAATAGCCCTGCTAATTTTATCCAAAACCGCTGTTGTCCCTCTGTCGATGGATCTGACGGCCTTGTCAGAAGGAACGTCATTACGAACAAGGATACTGCGATAAGGATTCTAAACCCCGCTGGGACACGTTTTGCTTCCATTTAAAACCACCTCAATTGTGCCAAAAGACATTAGTCCATTACGTAATTTCACTTGTGAAGTAGAGAGTAATGCTTGCCGAATAGCGATGAAATCAGTTCTGTGTTGCAAAGTGATACAACCTAAAGATACACCAAGAGGCACGCGAGGATGTAGTCTGAAATTCCCTTGACCTGCCCCCAGTACTAGATACAACCGTCAGTTAGTAATGTCGGTTTTTTTATCTTCGCTTTTTCCATTTCGCCAGCGTACTGCAAACTCTGATGGCATCTGATAATTCAGTGCCGAATGTGGACGACACTCGTTATAATCCTGCCGCCAGTCATGAATGATTTTTCTGGCGTGAACGATATCGCTGAACCAGTGCTCATTCAGACATTCATCGCGAAATCGTCCGTTAAAGCTCTCAATAAATCCGTTCTGCTTTGGCTTGCCCGGCTGGATTAAGCGCAACTCAACACCATTCTCTAAGGCCCATTGATCCAGTGCGCGACAAGTGAACTCCTGCCCATGGTCAGTTCTTATTGTCGCCGGATAGCCTCGAAACAGTGCAATGCTATCCAGAATACGCGTGACCTGAACGCCTGAAATCCCGTATGCGGTGGTAATTGTCAGACATTCCTTCGTGAAGTCGTCCACACAGGTCAGGCATTTTATCCTGCGACCGGTGGCCAGCGCGTCCATAACGAAATCCATCGACCAGGTCAGGTTGGACGCTGCCGGGCGGAGCAGCGGCAGACGTTCCGTTGCCAGTCCTTTACGACGTCGTCTGCGTTTTACGCCCAGCCCGCTGAGATGATAAAGGCGGTAAACGCGCTTGTGATTAACCTGAAGGCCTTCACGGCGTAGTAACTGCCAGATGCGGCGGTAGCCAAAACGCCAGCGCTCCAGTGCCAACTCAATAATGCGCCCTGATAAATGCGCATCAGCCGCCGGATGCTGAGCTTCGCAGCGGCAGGTCGACAGAGACAAAACTGTAAGCCTGCAGGCACGACGTTGCGACAGACCGGTCGCATCACACATAAACTCAACGGCTTCCCGCTTCTGGCCTGTCGTCAGTACTTTCGCCCCAGAGCCACCTGAAGTGTCTCCCTATCCAGCATGGCTTCGGCAAGCAGCTACTTGAGTCTGGCGTTCTCTTCCTCAGGAAGACTTCAGGCGCTTAACCTCGGGCACCGCCATACTTCTTGCGCCAGGTGTAAAAGGTGGCGTCGTAAATGGCGTGCTTACGGCAGAGTTCACGGGCAGAAACCCCGGCTTCAGCCTCGCGGAGAATACTGATGATTTGTTCGTCGGAAAAACGCTTCTTCATGGGGATGTCCTCATGTGGCTTGGGAAGACAATATTAACATCGCGGTGTGTTAATCAACGGGGAGCAGTTCAAGTTGGCAATGTTCACATTACACAACTGATTACGAGGGTGAAAGTTACTGCCTGAATTGTCGTACAGGAGACCTCAGCTATCCAACAACTGTGGCAGCATGAGAATGCTGAGGTATTTTCTTGCCGCCAACCTTTAAACCATTAAGTGGGAACCAAGCGCAGCAGTCAATGTTAGGCTGTGACCGGCGATACCCGCAATTTAGTTGCATACTCAGCCTGCACATAGGCTCACACTCGAAAACAGCCCAGGTAGAACTCGACCGGAATATTTTTGTCTCTCAATAGAGTAGTGGTAGTTAACTCAGAAATGCTAGGAAATCCTAGCTCTTATTGTTACTGTATAACGAAAAATGAGGTCCTCATGAAAACTACGTTATACAAAGATTTCACCTTTGAAGCCGCACACCATCTTCCCAATGTTCCGGAAGGCCATAAATGCGGCCGCTTACACGGACACTCTTTTGTCGTGCGCCTTGAGATTACCGGTGAAGTTGATAAACACACAGGCTGGATTATTGATTTCGCTGAACTCAAGGCCATTTTCAAGCCGACGCTAGATCGCCTAGACCACTACTATCTCAACGACATCCTTGGCTTAGAAAACCCAACCAGCGAAGTAATGGCCGAATGGATATGGAATCAGGTTAAAACACAGTTGCCGATCCTGAGTGCTGTCATGGTGAAAGAAACCTGTACTGCAGGTTGCGTTTACCGGGGTGAATAGCCCGAGATTGAACTTAGCTGTGACATTAATACGTTCCAGCTAAGTGTTTTTACCTTTACTATAATTTCAGATAACTACGGATACAGTCCAGCATACTCGTACTGCCTTTACCGGAAGGTTGCAGCAAAGGTTTATCCCCTCGCTCTTCTTTTATCGTGTAATAAGCAGAATGTTTAGAACTAAGCCAGGCAAAAATAAATATATCTGCTTCTTTTGCCAATGAACGCAGCATGGTTGAGCCGCCTTTATCGTTGTTGAGGCGAATATCAGCCTGAGGATAATCGGCTAGTAGTTGTTTTTTCACACGCTGTGCTACCGACTCCGTCAGTGTATAAATGCCCACTACCTTGTCATTCAATGTTGATCCGACATGAACCTCATCAGTTTTCTCCCCACTGTCTTCTACAATCTGTGGGGGTATGTCACAGACAAGCCCGCACTCACCAGCAAACTGAGCCAATAGACTCCACTGCAATTCACTATAGCGGGCTGGATTGCGGTAAAACATGTTGAGTACCAGATTGAATAACTGTTCCCTGGCAAGTTGGTCAGCAGTCGGGTATACCAAGAACAGTTCCAGCAAATCCAGCCAAGCGCTAGCACTGGTGGTACCTGAATTCTCGATCATCATCTGCAGATTTTCTATTAGTTCGCGGTAATCGTGCGCATTACTATCGCCCTCTAAATAACCGCGTGCTAGCTCACAGGCAGTGAAGATATCTTCGCGTGAACTATTGTCGTCCAGCGCCAGTTGTTGCAGCAATGCCAACCGGACAGACTGCCAGGAAGCACTGGTTTGATGGTTATCCAGCCACTCGAGCAGCACTGGAATGGCATCGCGCAACACCATACTGGCGCAACTGTTGGTTTTATCCAGCAGCGAAACAAATGCCTCGGGCTGGAAATCCTCTGCATTCCATTGGCTGCTGGCCTGCTCTACCGCTTCTATCGCCCCCGGCCATTGAGGGTTATTTAACACTTCCTGCAACCAGCCCTGCCAGTTTTCAAGCCCAGCGGTATCCTGTTCTGTGCGTATGGATGGCAGCATCAACTGTAGGGCAGTGTAGTAACGCTGGAAGGCCGGTTTCGCCAGCAACAAGTTACGCTCCTGTTGTGCCAGTTGTTGCAGATAGCTGACAGCCTTCACAGCAGCTTCTGCACTACCTACGACCCAGGCACATTGCAAAGCAATGGCTGCGCCGCGAGCGCTGACCGGTAGCAACAGCAACTCTTTCAGAACGCTTTCAGGATATTCGTCGGCTCTGGCAAGCAATTCATCGGTGCTCGCCGCCGGTAGGGGGGCCACTGCAACGGCCGGGAATGCTTCCAGCAACCGGCGGATCCAGTGCCGGTCATCGTCTGTTGCCCCCTTCATACCGGCAACCACTTGTTGTGCCTGTTCCCTCAGTCTTGCCGGATCACTTTGTGTGTCGGAAAGTAACCACAGTAGGATATTTTTTATCGCCGATGGCGTGTTGATACCCTGCGTCACCTGGAATAGGCGCGGTACGTTCTTCACCAGCAAATTATTAAATGCTTGTCGTTGGGTGGCGAGGTCGCTCAACTGCTCATACTTCAGCAGAAACTGCTGATAGAAGACTGTCATCACTTCTTCAGCCAACACCAACGGGTGCGGCATATCCAAGACCTGTCGCAACTGAGTCGAATCCAGCAGACTTTTGGCATCACCTTCCAGAGCCATGCAGCGCAGTTCGATAAACAGTTCGTTAATATGGCCTATGCCACCAGCATCACCCAGTTCCTGCAGATAGAGGCGAGTCTGCGGCACATCACGACGGCGCAAGGCGGCACGGATATCACGCAGAATACGGCCACGTGGGCGCAGAAGTGTGAGCTGATGACTCGGGCGGCTGGCGAGCTGTTGGCGCAAGCGCTCTATGCCATTGAAAATCTCCGGGATCCTCGACTGAGAAAGCGAGCTAAATTTATATACTCTATTGCCATAGTAGTCGATCAACGCTTTTTCCACCGGGTCGCTCGGATCCAGCATCGTGCGCTGGCGGTTAAAGTCAGACCACGAGGTGCCGACGTGCGCGTCTAATAACTCGCGCAACTCCGCATAGTCTCGTTCCTCATCGGCCATTGCATACCAGGTGACTTTATCGTTACTGCCCTTCACTACGCGCGGCAGGATCACCGGGAAGCATCCGTTGCGGACATCGTCAAGCCAGGGAGTCAACCGCTGTTGGGTTGATGCTTCTAGCAGTCCACCCGCGATTTTTTCCCAAGAGATGATATTGTTTTCTCTATGGAAAAAGGTTCGCAGGAACTGATCGCTATCAGCGCTGTTCATTGCACACCTCCCTGTGCCGGTTGGTAAAAGTCATTAAACACCAACAATGCCTGCACGATAGCTGCTTTGTCTGTGGTCAAGTTAATCTGTTCATCATTGATCACGATCCCGCCGATCGTCAGATTCATCGAGCCGCTTAGGAAGAAATGATCTCCGAGGAACCCTTTGGTGTGCAGCACCTCTTTCTGGCCAATGTACAGGTGATCCAGCATGCCGTAGTTGGCGACGCGTTCGGTTAACTGGCGGATAAAGCGTGCATTATGCTGGGTCTCGTTGGTCATCACTTTAAGCGTACCGCCGTTGGCTGCCGCACGCGCCAGCAGTTCTGAGGTCTGCACCTGACGCTGTCCCCAGGCTGGTTCGAGGTAGTCGAAACGGCCAGTGCGATTATCCAGCAGGTCGAGGTCGGTGATCCACGGCGAGACAATCCACAATTCCGCGCTGGGCTGAGCGATCTCCGCTACCAACAAGGAGCTGAGTACATCAAGAACTTCACTCTGGCGTGAGGTTCTGGATTTAAAGATACGACGGGTATTCATTGGATCGCCTCCGGAATTTCAATCATGGCGAAGGTATCATTGTTGTGGCGGCGCAGGGCACTGACGCGCGGGTAGAAGAACAACCCATACATTTCTACTGGGGTGACTAAAAGAGTAGCGATGGCCTCATTTATTGCATCGCCCGGTTCGGCCAGTAACTCGCATTTGCCATTATTTTCCAGATGCTGGTGACACTGCTGCATCCAGTCTGGTTGGTTGAGCGCCACCTGAGCACAACTGTGCTGCACCACATGGGCCAGCAGGAGGCGTTCGGTTGGCCCGGCAAAACTGTAAGGGTTGTACCACGTTAGCCAGCTATCACGAATAGTATGGCCGCGTGGCCACAGTAGGCCATTACAGGTATTTAAACGCCAACTCTCCAAGTTGCGCTGCCCTTGGCTCGCTTGTTGTAGTTGCTGGTCAAGCGCGCTGGACTGACTACAGGTAAAGGCATAGACACGCTGTGGTAATTCAATGCCCAATCGCTGCTCCTGCAGTCGCCAATCCTGTTGCAGTTGAAGTAAAAAGACGTCGCTGCTGGCATCGGTCCCCGGCCGTAATAGGCGGGTGTTGATCGCCGACAGGAAGCTGTGGCTGGTCATAAAGCCGCTGCGCTGCAATTCTCCCAGCAAGTTGCGCTGCGCCTGAACTTGGCTTGCATGATTGTTAGCAAGGCGCATTGCATTCATACAAGCAGGCAGGGATGATGCCGGGTTTACCATGGTTTGCAGCAGGTGCCAGACATTATTGTCCATTGTCTCGTAGTTGCCTGGACTGAGGTTAAAGTCTAGCAATTCGAAGAAACTGCGCGGATCTTCTCGGTAAATCTGTTGGATCTTCTCAATTATGCCGCCACCGCCCACGGTGGTTTCCGACAGCCAGATTTCGCGCTGGTCAGGCGCGAGCAGCGCAGTGCGCACCGGCCCACCGTTGAGGTCAAGGATTAGGTCGTTGTCGTCGGCATCTGGGCACAACTGCATAGCAGTTTGCAGCAGCGCCGCACCCAGCGTGTTGGTGAAGTTGAGGGTCAACCACTCCAGCCAAGTGTTATCCAGCGGTTGCCACAGCAGTTCCACCCAGTCGGCAATTCTTGCCATCACCGGGGCTTGGGCCAACAGTTCACGCAAGCTTTGCTGTAGATCCTGCTCTATCTCTTCACCAGTCTGCGCATCATACAACGTCTGGAAGATTCGTGCAGGAACGTCAATCAAGGCGATCCCTGCGCTGTTGTGTTCCATTGCGCGGAACGCCTGCTCCGGGGTGCAGTTTTTCAATACAGCTTCGCTGCCAATACCTGCCAGGACAGTTTCTGCCAGCCAACCGCCGAGGAAAGTATTAACACAGATGGCCTCGTCGTGGGTGACCTCATACAGGAAGCGCGCCGTGCGCAATCCGGCCACCAGTTCAGGGTTGTTGCTGATGCTTGAGAAATCAAAATTAGGTAACCGACACTGGAATTTTATCGCATCTACCCACAGCGAGAAGCCAAACGCAGCGGGTTCGTCTTGGTGTTCAAATTTGAAGTCAATCTGCAGGTCTTCACGCTGGTCGCTGAATTTAATATTGGCACGTGATCCGGTAGCAAAGCGCACAGCTTCGATCGGACAGTGCTGCTGATGGCTGTAAAACTCCACCTGCTGGAAAATATCCTGCCAGACATTGTTGGATGGCACTTCCGCAGGGATGCTGTTATGAGGTGGACGGATCTCGCTGTGCCAGTTAAGAAACGCGTTTGAGGTTTCACTCAGTTTAAGGTCATCTGGCGGCGTGCTGGCAGTCACTTCCCAAGCGCGGAAGCAGGGGATAACCTGCATGCCAGTGCGGGTGGTAATGTGACAATCGGGCATGGACTCCCGTTTATCTGGCGGGCAGTAATCATCGATTGGGAAAGGATGCGAACCATCTTTCAGCTCGAGTTTTTTCGGCACTAGCCAGTGGCATTCGCGAATGCTTTTGATGGCAAAGCGCTTGCTAATGCGCCCCGGGGCGAAATCTTTCATCCCCTGCAAAATCGGCATGCTGTGCGCATCGGGCCCCTGACCGACTTCACCCAGCAGGTTAATCTGTAACTCCGGCAGGCAGAGGTCGTTAAACAACGCGGACGGTATAAAGTCAGGCATCGGAGTGCTTTTGCGGCAGTTATCGGCCTGCTCAACGCCAAGGCGCGACCAGTTGGAGCGCAGTCTTCTAAGTACCGTAGGCAGAAACGCAGTCATAATCGCGCGCGGTGGTTGCCACAGCAATGACTGCAGCAGTTTTTCGTCCTTAACCCCCAGTGCTTCAGCCAACCATGAGTTAAACTCCTGCTGGGTTTTCTGGCTGTTCAGAAGATCTTCAATCAGATCGGCCAGCTTTGACTGAGCTTCAGATGGCTTACCTTTGTCCTGCGGGACGGATAGGTCATCCCAGATACCGCGATTCCACTGATTAAGATACTCGTTACGGCTGGAAAGCCAGTCCATAGAGGCAAAGGCCGCCTGCATGCGCAGTACGTAGCTGTTGCTAACCGGCAGTTGGCGCGCCTTTAGTACGGGCTCAAACAGGTTTTCGTAGCACTGAAATGCCATGCGGTCACGACCATAGTCGGACAGCACAACCACGGTCCACGGGCGCATGGTGCGTTGACGTCCAGCGCGCCCTTTACGCTGCAGGAACTGAGCGTTATCGCGCGGGGCTTTATGCTGGATAACGGCACCGACGTTCGGGTCGTTAAAGCCGACCTCAAGTGACGCGGTAGCGACAATCAGATCCGCAGCATGGTCGACGCCAGCATCCTGCGAAGAGGTGCGCTTAACGTTGCTGCGGTCAGCGGAATCGAGCGTATGGCCAATTATTTTAGCCAGCGGCCACTGCTGACCAAAGGTAAATTTCTCTTCATTTGGCGCATCGCCGCGCAGCATCGCCAGCGGTTCTTTTTTGGCATTGATATTGCCATTCGAGTAACGACCTTCGGCATCCAATAGCTGGAAATAGAGGCGGTTAATGACGTCAATATCATCTGTAAATACAAAACTGCGCGTGCCGTATATACCGTTGCTGACCGGTACTGCGGCATTGTCGAGCATACGTCTGGTTAGCATGGAGGCCTGAATGGTGGTGGACAAAAGGCTAGAGCGGGACGCTGGATCGCCACGTAGAGCCAGCATGTACTCCGCGCCCTCTGTCTCCATATCGTCTTCGGTCGGACTAACTTCCGCCACAAGATACTCTTCCAACCCGGTTAACGAAGCCATAAAGCGCGTCGCCTGCTCCAACGTTGCAGACAGCCCAACAAAGTGCGGTGTGGCACCGGACAGATGCCGCCAACGGCGGATCAGCATGCCGTTCTGTGCACCGCTGACGCCGGAATAGGTATGCACCTCATCAAGCAGCATCATCGACGGCGGGACGACGTTTTTGCCGATGCCAAACAGCGATGCCAGAAAAGGGTTGCCCATCTGTTTATTCAGCATTTCGGTGCTGGTAAACAAAATGTCAGGCAGCTCGATCTTCATACGCTTACGCGTCAGGATCACTTCATCAGGCTCGATGGTCTGCATACAACTATCGCAATGCAGACGTTCAAAACTGTTTTCAAGATCGGCGGTGCGCCAGACCATTTTGCCACGACAACTATCCGTCGGGCAGGGAATATACTGGCAGGACATGCCGTCACGATGCCGGCTCCAAGCCGTTTTCATGTAGTCACGATAAATCGCGTCTTTATCTAGCGGCACCATGCCGAACAGAGCGGCGATACGTACTTTGCGAACGCCTTTTTCTTCCAGTACACCGTTCAGTTTACGTACCTGACGCAGCGTTTCGATAAACTGATCTTTCAGCAGTTCATTGCGAGGGTAAATTGCCAGCGCCTTTACCGCATCTTTTCTTTTGGCGACCAGTTCGCTTCCGATAAAGGTCAGTGCGGGCAAATAGAATGCCAGGGTTTTACCTGTCCCGGTTCCCGCGCACACAATGGTAGCAGTCGAGCGGTGCTGGCTCTGCTGCACCCCGCGTAGTACATTTTTGCAGGCATCCTGCTGAAAGCGAGCCAGACTGTACATTCCGCTCGAGTGACTTATCAGGGCCGACAGTAGCTGGTGGTGGGTAGAAGTAAAACCGGAAGTTTCATCAAGTTGCTGCAGAACCTCAGCAGCCTGCATGTTGCGTAGCGGGTATTTGCGCTGGCGGCGGAGGAAACGATAGTCGGACACCAACGTCGGTGCGGTACGCCAGTTATTATTAAGGCCATGTTTAGGAAACATCTGGCGCAACTGGCTGTAAAGCCGCACTGACTCAGCCATGCGGGTACGAAACACCGAAACGCCATTTTGCTGGTGGCGCAGTAGCAATCCGCGACCGATCATAACTTTCGCTATGCCAAAACTAGTTAGGCCGTTGGCGTCGAGCGGGTGGTTCTGTAGGACCTGAGAAATAGTATTACGGAGCTCGGTCTCAGTGAAAAAACCTTGTGTGTTACCCCAAGTGAGCAGTACCGCCTCCTGCGACTCCAGCCCATCAAGTACTGCGCGAATAATCTGTTCCATTGAAACTACGGCTCCTTACAGGCGTCTTATACGATAGCGCGTCAGGTCGTCTTCTTCAGTCAGCCAACTGAGTACATTAGGCGTCAACATATCGAGCGCGGCACCTTGCCCGGCTACGGCTTTGAGGAAGAGATTGACCTCTTCTGGCACGTCCAGCTTGAGCGCGACGCGCTGGTCGCAAAGTTGCTCATGCAAGTCGATTATGGCCTCAACTTCGCCAGCAGTTTTTGGCAGCCCACGACTACTGTTGGTGAACTTAGCGACAAGGTCACAGTAGTGCTGTTGTACTTTTCGTTGTCCTTCCTGATGAGCAAGGTTGCTGAAAAGTCTCTGGTCCACTTCCCACTGAGCTTTTAACATACGGATGTATTCACGCCACGCAGCGCTGGTATGTTCATTGAGAGTACTGGCTAAACGCTCAATTTCCAGAACCAGCAGAGCAAACTCCTGGGCTTGAGCAACATCATATGTACGCGCCTCGTACTGCTGAAGAAAGGCCGCCAGCAGGGCCTGCGGATTGCCAAAAGTTTCGCGGTCAAACAGGCCAACAATAGGATTACCGCTCTCACTATCACAAACCTGTCGTAGCAGCAGATAGCTTGTGAGGATCTGCGCCAGTTTTTTCGCCGGGGCATCGATTTTTTGCGCCACCTGCAGCAGGCTATTGCGTATCTCCTGAGCCTTTTCCAGTTGCTGATGGCGCTCAAGGCGCGTTTTAAATTCGCCGCTGCGCCGTGCAAAAACGCTAATCTCTTCCGACGCGCTGGAGATTACCACTTCACTGATGATTACTTCACTCATGCTAAGTTCTTCTCCAGTAGCGTTAACTGCTCAGTCAGCCTTGTCAGGGTTTGTGAGATCTCATTTTCGGCTCCCTCAATCTGGTCGCCGCCCTCATCACGGTGACGCTGCTGCAGATAGCTGCCGGTAGCATCTTCGAACTTGCTCCAGGCTTCCAGCAGTAGCCGAAATGCCTCGTATTGTTTGCCGTTAACGGCAAGAATTTCTTTCATCAACACCTGAGGGTTATCGGCTGGCAAAGTCAGTTTCTCCAGTTGTCTGATCTGGTTTTTCAACTCAGGTTCTTTCCAGCCCTTTAACAACTTCAGCAAAACCGGCACCGTTTCACCCACCGGGCGGACGACATCAGCGCTGTTCGCCAGTTCGACTATCTCCTTCATGATGTCACAGATATTAACCGTTGCCAGACTGGAGCTTTTGCCGTCGCTCAGGCGTTCAGTAATGCCCTCCTGAGTCTTCAGCAGCAGGGTCCGGTAACTACCCAGTCTGTTTTTGACTTCGTGGATCTTACTCGGTCGTTTCCCGGTTGCGACTTGTTGGCTTTTTGCCGCTTCCACCAACATTAATCCGTTGATGGCATAGGGTTGGGCGCTCAACTTTTTCGCCGCAGTAAGCGCGATTAAACGCTCGCGTAGGTTCCAGTGTTCATCGATCACGCTTACTCGCGACTGGGTTAAGAAGTCGTCCAGCAGCGGATGGCTTTTGTCCGTAGACCGTGGTTCTGTTAACAGGGCTTGCACTAAAGTTGTCGAGACTGGAGATGAAAAACCATCCAGCCCAAGGAATGCACAACTCAACTGTAGGTCTTTGACAATACTGGAAAGCTCCTCGCGTTCTTCCTGCAACACGGTGAGTTTTACTTCTGTTTCAATACCGTCGACAAAGTTATGGAAGGCAGCATAATCGATCTCACTACCCTCGAAATCCCAGTTCTGGTAAAGGTTGAAGCGCGCCATCGCCAAGCAGGCGCTGTACAGCTCGGGAGTATCCTTAAGCGTCACAAGCGGGCGCGACTGATTACCCACCAGCACGCGGGGTAAGTGGATCCTTCCCTGGTTTTTTGTTGAACTGGCCGTGAGCGAGGTCTGAATCAGCTCGGTTGACCAGTCAATACGCGCAATCAACGCTTCAAGTAACCACTTACGGATATCACGCGCTTTGGCTTGATCGAGCGTGTTGCCCTGGTTCCATTTTTCCAGCGCGGCTTTCCATTGCTGAATGGCTGGAACTTCACCGGATGGCAGTGGATCATCGCCTCCGGATGGCAGTGGATCATCGCCTCCGGGTGGCAGTGGATCATCGCCTCCGGGTGGTGGTGGATCACCCAACAGTTCTGCAGCTTGCGGCAGGCCGAATTCTTCACAGATGGCTAGTGTCAGGCCAACCAAGTTTGCACTGTTACCGCCCCAAATGGCCAGCAGTGAATTGACCCGATCGGGCTGGCTAACACCGGACAGGCGCACCCTTTGCTGAAGTTCCTGACCGCAAATAATCCCTTCATACCCTGACGGCGGGAATTGCCCATCAAGATAGCTCTGGCGATAATTTTTTAGCGGTTCACGCAGGATAGCGTTCAGTATATTTCGCGGGACGAAAACCAACCCGTGTTCTTTATCCTGACAGTGGCGTTCAACCAACTGTCCGATTGCTGCCGGATTAAATGGAAACAGTGGATGGCCGTAACTGCTGTGGCCGAAACTCGCCAGCGCGGGCGCAGCACATTCGTTTTCCAGTACCTCCTGATCCTGCCATACCGGAGTATCCCTATAGCGCTGCCCATCCTGCTGATGGTGATATTTTTCCAGCGCAACAGCACCGTGGCGGGCTGCGTTAAGATAGCGGCCGCAGAAGTCCACAACGCGTTTTTTCAGTGATGTATCACTTTCGCTGGCGTGCTGCTGCTGGATCACCCATTCATAGCGGGCACGGGTGCCCAGCGTATTACGATGACGCTTAAAGCTGTCGTGGCCCTCGGTCACTGCAATAATCGAGTTCAGGGTACACAGCACCTTTTTGCCTTCGTACTCCTCCTCTTCCAGCAGACAGTCGATCAGTACGTCCTCAATCGCTGAGGTAGCGGCTAAATCTTCCACCAATAAGATCAGGCTGCGGTCTTCTGCCAGCAACTGGCGGCGAATCATGCGCATCAGGTCCTGGAAGCTGGCCCGGTTAAAGCTAAACAATTCTCCAAAGGTGTCTCCCAACGCCTGAGGGATCACCTCGTTAACAACGCGAGCCGCTGCTTGCTTTTTTTCATCATTGGTAAGCAACTGCTGGTTGACCAGGTAGGGGAGCACTGCCGGTGAAACTTGCCTGAGATTCAGGTCACTGAAGGTGAAGTCTTCCGAAGACATTTCATAACGCAAGTTGGCAATACTCTCATCGTCAGCACCCTTACAGAAGCGCAGCGCAATATTGTGCAAGCAGGCCCTAGGATCAGTAAAATACTGCGTCATTACACTGTCAAAAAAAAGCGCGGGAAGCCGAGTTGATGCTGCGTGTTGCTGGATTTCTTTCAGCTTTTTTTTTCTGCTTTCGTCCAGTTGAATTTTCCCCATCTGCTCCTGTTGCAGTTCTTCTACAGCAGACTTCCAAGCTGCGTTCAGTGCCTGACGCAGCTTGAGAGCTATATGTTCGGCCACATTTTCAGGAATCAACTGCTGCCCGACCCCGTTTACCTTCTCACGGATACTCTGATACTGCTCACCCTTTAAGTCTTCTAAGATGGTAGTAAGCACGCGCGGCAAAGACGCATTTTTGGGGATACGAATGATATGATATTTTGCGTGATCTTCTCGGCGTTTAAGTTGCGCATGGACCCAGCGCACTAGATGGGATTTCCCCACGCCAGAGGCTCCAATCAACGGCAATGGACGATTATGTTCCAGTAGAAAGTCCAGCAGCGCCCCCTCACCCACCTGAATGACCTTACCACTGTGAAACTCGACGCGGTCGAGATGCATAGGTTCATGGACCGCCAGCAATTGGCTGTCGGCTAGTGACTCGGCTTCGGTCAGGATGCAGGCGGTAACGTTCTCTTCGTCGGGCCAGTAGCTCTGTAACTGTGGCATTAGTGGGCTCCTGAGCTAGTCAATTTAAGATGGGTCACGGTACGCAACACACTCCCTTTTCTACCGGTTAACTGCATTGCGCCGCTGGCGTCAGACTCCGCCTTCATATTGATCATCCCGGAGAGTTGAAGCCGCAGCAGCGCGCGCGACAGCGAGGTCGAAATTCGGTTAGCGCTGAGTGGTTGCCAGCCATGCTGGCTGATACGGTCCTCTACCTGCTGGCGATAGCTGCCACCGTCAAGGACCGGCAGTGCCTGATTCAGACGTTGCAACGCTTCGCCGATGGGCAGTTGTTCCCCAGGCCGCATCAGGAACGGTAGCTCTTCCCGGATAGCATCCGTGGGGTCGATGGCGTAGCTGTCGCGGGTAATTTTCTGGGCATAGCCCAGCCAGTTTAGATAGCCAGGTACAATCGGAACTTCGTTAGTTTTATTGATGCGGAAATCGGGCAGGAACTGATTTACTAACGCTTCCAGATTACGCGTGCTGATATCGGCGTTGTTATACACATCCAGTGCCAGCAGCAGCGCTGCGAGCAGGGTGAGGTCAACGGCACGTTGATTGCGTGAACTTAGGTCACTGTTATTTTCCGGGGACTGTAAGCAGCGGCGTGCAGCCTGCCGCAGCGGCATATTTTTTGTGCTGAAATAGTTCGAGCTGAGGCTGATTTCAGTTGTATCGCCTACCGGTTCTTCCGACAGTATCCCCAGATCCAGCCACGCTCTTAATTCTTGGGGCGCTTTACCTCTTGCATCCGGTGCGTCACCCGTTTGCAACGTTTCCGGTGCACAGAGCGCCATCAGTTTTTCACGCGGCATCGTGTTTTTTGGGCTGGCTTTCAGCACCTGATAAAATGCAGCTAGCACGGCATACTGACTGCCTCCGTGGGCATTATTGATAATCGACACGGTCTAGTTTCCTTTGAAGTTGTTCGATGGTGATCCAATTGTGATTATCGAGATGAATGTAATGCGTCCCTCCGGGGTGGTGGGGATCGGGCATATCATGCGGGATCAATGTCAATTGCAATGGGGCCAGGCTGAATGGCGGTAGGTAGCCACTGGCGCAAGACTCTGGAGTAGGAAGGATCAATTCTGCCAGTTCACCCATCACATCGTTATCCACCACCGATTCGCCGACCACATACAATTCGTCGCTCAGCAGGGTCAAGCGCTCACCACGCGGGATGGCACTGAATACATTATGTAGCAAGGCCGGAGCCGACCATATGCGCTGGACAATCCCTGCGCGATGCAGTTGTACCAGTAACGTCGCGACGCGGTGATACCAGCCCTCACGTTCCCATTCATCATCGGTCACCGCAGGGTAGGTAATAAAACAGCTTGAAAACGACAGCCCGCTCAACTCCTGCCAGCGGTTTAACGACTCCTGTGAAGGCGATACTATCGGGTTGAGCAGCAACGGCGGAGGGATCACGTAACCGCTGTTTAACATCTTACTCTTTCGGCAGGCCGGGCAACCGGCGCAGGCGTGGCCCGGGGTATATTCCGTCAATGAATATAGGTCCACCAAAGTCTCACATAGCGGGATGAGTTTGGGGGTATGCAGCCAGTTGATTAACGTATTATGGTTAGCTCTTGCCGCTTCTCGGGTCTCTTCACGTGAAGGAATAATGTGCGTGTTCCATAACGCCTCACCAGTATGGTTGCCGATCAGAATGCGCACCACCAGAGAGTTTTGATTCTTTTGCAAGAGGTGCTCCAATGCCGCTTCATAGTGCCTGACATCGGCAAACGTGCTCTTATCCGGCGGGCTTTGCAGGTCAGTATCTAGTTCTAACACACCTGCACGTACCATCATCAGTACGGTACGCAGATTCCAAAGCTGGTTTTCATCACTGTGAAAATTAAGATTGCCATGGATTCTTCCAATATCAATACGATATAAGTTATCACCCACGTGCTCTGCCCTTCCCCACAGCGTTTTCCAGCGTTCCAGGCCCAATTCACGACCAATGAGTTTTTGAGAAGAGAGCCGTTTTGCTTGGCTGACATCCTTATGTTCATAAATCAGAAGTGAGGTGCAAGCAAAACCATCGCGCCCACCTCGACCCACTTCCTGATAGAAGCGGTCCATATTTTCGGGCACAGTAGCGTGAACCACCGTACGCACGTCATTTTTATCCATACCAACGCCGAACGCCGAGGTGGCAATCATGATATCCACCTGATTATTATTCCATTGTTCCAGCAGTCTCTGACGTGCGGCATCCGGCGTATCACCGGTAAATGTAGCAAGCCGCTTATACCCCTGATCGCGCAGAATCTGCGCCCACTCTTCAGCTTCTTCCGGTCGAGTCACGTAGAAGATTAGAGGGCGCGGTGCATGCGCCAACGACTGCAGCACCTTATCCTGTTTATCACTATGGTCTGTCGCCCGATAGCACCAGTAAGCCGGCTCAGGGCGCAAATGGCTAGCGTGGACCTCGATCATCTGCTGATCGAAAGTATCACGCAGAGTTTTACGGCTAGCTTCGGTGATGGTCGCGCTCATAAGCAACGTAGAACATGGTGTTAACTTCGCTTTACGACTGATGCGTTTAAGCCCGCGGATTAATCCACCCAACTGCTGGAAATGCGGACGAAAGCCATTGCCCCAACTGGCGACAATATGCGCCTCATCGACGATAACATGGCGCAGGCCGCCTTGTTTGGCCGCGTCAAAAAGGGCAAACTGCAGTGAGCCACAGGCAGCTTCGGGAGAGGTGACGATCAGTCTCTGTTCCCCGACTCTAATACGCTGACGCGTATCGCTTTTATCCTGCGCCGGCAGATCGCTGTACCAAGCAGAGACCGATTCAACTCGACCACCGGCTTCGCTCAACAACTCGCGGAATCTACGTGTTAGCTCCATCACCAGCGCAGTCGTTGGCGCTATCAATAGACACATCGCCCCCTGCGGAGGGGCCATTAATGTCAGTACCTGAGCCACCAACGTCTTACCAGTGCCGGTGGGCAAATTAACCAGCAGCGTACTACCCGGTGGTGCGAACAGTGACCGGCGTATCGCATCTCGCTGGCCTGGAGCTTGGTAGTGATCAAATTTTAAAACTGGGCGCAGAATATGGTCCATCGGCACACGTGTGTCCTGGCGACGTAATTGGTGCAGATCGTTGTCAAGAAAAGGTGTGATATCTCCCTGTTCCAGCCACTGCGGGCACCAGGCAGGACCAGCACTGAGCAAAAAGGTGTGACCTAGTCGTTGACAGTGAATACCGCTGGCTTCCCACTCTCCCAGACTTGGCCAACCGGGGTAGCTATCATCAGGGACCGTCAACTCGTTATCGCTGTGGTGGGAATATTTTTCCCGGTATAGCCAGTCACGAATTAGCGCCCGGCGATCGAGATGCCCGGCGGTCGCATCCGGAAGCAGGCACTCCCTCAATGCTGATGTAATACTAGATTGCTCAATCAGTTGCGCCAGTTTCATCAGATCTGTGAATCCTTGTGCAGTAGGGCTTCTGACGCAATGATTAACGCACGTGTTGCCAGAGTGGTGATCTTCGGCCATGTAATACTATGGCGCAGCGTCTGCCCGGTCTCCTGCTGGTCAGCGTGGTGTAGCAAGGCACTACTCAAATATTTTTCTAGACGGCTTAAGCCGAGAGCCTGTTGTGCGGCGAACTGGCCCACCGCCAATTGCTGGGCCATACTGTAGCTATCATTACACCAAGTTCGCCACTCTTTGGCACTGAAACAATGGGCAATCTGCGCCCAACGCTGCTCATTCAGGTTAAGGTGACGTCCGCCGCGCTTCTGCGGAGAATAAGGCTCATCCAATATAGTCATTACGTCCGCATCGGTGATGTGCTCACCCGCTTGGTTCAGCCATAGAGTCATGATTTGAGGTGGCATCAAATAGTCAGCCAGGCGCTGTTGCGCTGGAGTGTTAACATCGGCCTCAATCAGGAAATCGTAGCGGAAAAAAATTTTTTGCTCTTCACCCATGCCGGGCGTGATGCGTAGAACCGCGCTAGCTATACCGCGCTCTTCAAAATCAAGCAGTCTCAGGATGGCATCGTGGAAAGGTTCGCCTAGCCGTGCAGGGCGGATGTTACCCTGAGTAGAATCTGAGCGCTTATAGCTTAATGGCCAGGTCACAGGAGAATTCCCGCCTGACTTGTTGAGATCAAAGCCCAGCAGGCAGTGTTTTTGTAAGCGCTGTGGGCTGACTAAGGTACCAGCATTCCAATCCCCCGGATTGAAACGATACCGGAGTGCTGCCGGAGTATCCTCATCCCGGATAACATCAAATTTCAACACCTTACCCAGCAGATTACTCGCGCATTGGCGGAATTCGTCTTCATTCTCATCGATCTCCGCCAGCGCATCAGCATACTCCCTGGCTTCGATGATATCGCCGTCGATTTGCAAAAGGACTTCCTGCATTTCGATTCGCTGTTTTTCTTCTGCCAAGCGACCATCCTCACCCGCCAAACGTGCGCTAAGCTGTATCATGCTCTCTTCTCCTAACGGATAGAGATTGGCGCTAAGCCACTGTAACTCTTCGTCAACCAAGTATTGCAAACTGGCAATAGAATCTTCGAAAATGTTGAAAACATTATTGAGAATAGCCAGCCACTGATTTTGCAGGTCTTCTGCTTCACTCACCAGCGCCATGCTGAGGATGGAGGTCGCATTCTCGTTCGCACAATATCGATTCAAACGACCTAAGCGCTGTTCCATACGATTAGGTGAAAGTAACAGATCATAATGCAGCGCAATTTTACGACCACCATGTAAATTGACACCTTCTTCAGCCCGGCGATCACACACCAGGATCTGGCATTTGCTTCCCTTGCCAAAGCGAACTTCTTTATCGGGGTTGTGGCGCTGGATTTTGCCAATAAACGGCATCATCAAGTCAGTAAAGACTTGATCTGCCACCCAAGGCTGATCGCAGAACACCACAATGTAAGGGAACTCTTTAGCGTTGCTGTCCAAAAGTATTTCCAGTACTTCAATTAAGCGCTTACGCTTGCTATCACGTTCCATGATGCAACGGTCTATCAACTCCTGCAGGATATTCTTCTCGCCGTCAAACAACGGGTGCTGCAACAATGCGAGTTGTGATTCACTGTATAAGAAGCCCTGTGCAGCACTTAGTGGCTGCTGCTGTAAACGACTGGTGGCGAGTCGTGCAAGCAGTTCCGGTGTGGCGATGGCGGCTTCAAACAGTAACTGGTAAATCGCGGCAAACGTCTGGTCCTGTGGATATAGCATCACTGCCGATTCTCGCCAGGCGATCATCATGTCGTTGTTGGTGTTCGTGGCGGTATATTTTTTCAGCGACAATCCTGACAAACCGGGCATAAGGATGCTGATACTAGGACTGCTACGGCGGTTGCGCAGCAGGCGATGGTGAAGACGGTAACGGTTTCCGATGTAGTGTCGGATTGTATTGATCAGCAGATCGCGCGTTTCACTCCGCTCAGGCTGCAGCATATCTAAATGGGGGAGCAACTGCGCAGTCAGTCCGTGAAGAACTTCATCCTCCGGAAACAGTTCGGTCAAGGCATGCAGGTTATCTTCCAGCGTCATGTTGTCGTTATCACAGTTAAACGCATAGAACAGTGAACCTATCTCTTCGCGTTGCTGGATACGCTGCTGAAATTTCAGCAGCCCAGTTTCAGTCAGCTGATAATTATTGGCATCCAGCAGATGCAACATGGCTAGGAAGTTCTTTTCGTTGCCGGTCACGGGCGTTGCCGACAAAAGCAGCAATTTGGCGCTTTGTTGCGCCAGTTGGTTCACGCTGGCGTACTGCTGCTCATGCTCTGCGTCCCATGCCCAAGCACCGACCTGATGAGCTTCGTCAATTACCAGCATATCAGGGCGGAATGGCAACGGATTCTCTTCGCGGAAATCAGTTATATCAATGACATGGATCGACTCGTTCAGTAGCTCCCCTAGGTGGAAACGTGCGGAAAGTTCCTGCTGCCACTGGCGGTGAAGAACCTTGGGTGCCAAGATCACCACGCAGTGAGTGAACTGATTTTCCATGACGTGTTGCCGCACGATCAGCCCAGCTTCAATGGTTTTCCCAAGGCCGACTTCATCTGCCAGTAGATAGCGCTGAATGGGGTCAGATAAGACCCGACGTGCGACGGCCAACTGATAAGGTTCGAGTTCAATACTGGACGACAGCGAAGAGGTAATTCCAGCGCAGGCGTTGCGTTGTTTCAGCATCTGATGCTGATAAGCTAGACGGGCATCCTGCCAGAAGGGAGTATAGGTAATGCGCTCGGACAGTAGTGCCGCAGCATCACTAATAGGTCGATCCCAGCGGACAAAAATATCAGCTAAGCAAACGTCTTCCTGCTGTTTATTGGGAAAATGAAGACGGACCCCATTTGGTACATAACCCATAACACGCGCTAGTTGCCAATAGGCATGTTCATAGTTAAAACGATAAACTAGGTCTTCTGCATATAACTGAGTCCTTTGTAGAAATTTTATGTCGACAGTTTGGCTTATACCTTCATAGCTTGCTGGGGAATCAAAATACTTAACCAAGGCTTTATCCTCATTGAGGCTCAAAATCCTGCCGACTCCATAAGGCGAGCTAACCAAACTACCTACACAGAGCGTCTTAGCTTCATTCATAAATTTTTACCATTAGCATTTTATTTCTTAACGCACTGAAAATAATGATTATTTTTTAGTTAAAGTAAGGCTCTACAGTTGATAACTATAAGTATAGCGTTTAACAGCGCTTCCTTTCCTGACAATCATCAATATAACTAATCATTTCATGAAAGTATTAGAAATCAATGAATATGTAAATAATTTTCTAACTTTTACTTATTAAAATTATTTTTATTTTTCTCAAAGCAAAAAAAACCCTGCATTTTTCAATGCAGGGTGATTTTCTTAATAGAAATTAAATTTCTGTACTAACCTGCTTAATGTAATTAGTTACAAGATAGTTAGTGATTAAAGAGATATCCTTGGACAGATTCTGTAACTCATTCCATTTACGAACAATGCGCTGACCATCGATGTCAGTCCCAAAGTCCCACGTCCCGTTACTCCATGCGCATAGCGGCTTGATTCGATTTAACTCTTCAACGAAGCGGATATAGGAAGGGATATCGGTCCAGCCGTTTTCACCTTTGTATTCCTGATGCACGTGATCGATTTCATCCATAAGGCTGCCCAGCGCAAGGATGCCAACGCCGTGTAACAAGCGGGAATAGCGAGGCTTTTTATCCCAGTCATCAGTAAACACAGTTTCCACCGCTGACCAGAAGTTATTTAACAGCTTAACCATTTTACCTTCATCCCCCAATCCAGTCGCTGGGTCACGGAAGCGATACAATGCCCCTTCACGCAGGCTGGAATCGATCATCTTGATCATTGAGTTGTCGGCAATTACTCCATCAGGGTTCGTCGCAGTCTTGATGCGACCGGCCAGAGGACCTTCGCCAAAATTAAGTCTCTGAGTCAGAAGTGATGGAAATTTACGCATCTGCAGATCTGATGGAAGTCGACCATGAGTGTGCGGTGCCAATTCGTATAACAACGTTTTAGGCAGGGGTTTAGTCGAGTTCACCAGCATAAATTGTTCACGTTGTTCTTCGGCATCATTGGCGATAAATGCTGATACTGGCATCATAAACGAGTCTATCTCAGCATCCCGAAGTGCTGCTGTACGTTGTTGTCCATCAACAATAAAGCCAGGCTTTTCAAAATCCTTGTCTTCGGAAAAGGGAATTACCAGATGCCCCATATCACCATTATCTGATAGCGGCTCAAAGCGCACACGCTGATCGAAAGCAATAATGACAGGGTTTGGGATCATTGGGTTAACGCTTTCGATATAACGCTGGATTTCACGAATATGATTGCGAACCTCTGGCCGTTGATAACCAATCAAACTTTCTTCGCCACGACGAATACGAGATATCGCGGCGATTTTACTAATCTGTTTACCTTCTATCGCGAGGCTATAAAGTTGCCTGTTTTCTCCTTGCCTGATTCTCAAGGCAGGAACACGATATTCACTCATGACAATTCCTCTGGGCGCTGTGACAAAGTCTGTTGTAAGCGACTGTACAACACCTGAATATTGTGGAAACCACGGCGACGGTTACGTTCTGCGCCGCGGAAAATGATGACGTTGATGCCAATGGACTTGCAAATATTGCAATGGCACTGCTTCCATGGACGCTCACTTAAAGTACGGTGGTAGTCTGCGCGAATCTTATCCGCCTCTTTTTCACCGGAATGAAAGCGTTCATAAGCTAAAACTGCTTCTAATGCCTGCATTAGTGACATCGAGCCTTTGTCGAATTCAAACAGGGCATTCATGGCATCTTTTTCCAGATGACGTGCAACATCTTGATCAACAACTCCAGCCTTAATTTTCCGGCTCAAGCTTGGGTTCGCGTCAAATTGAGGTACACGCACAGCGGTATAGGCTGCGCCAGCAAGAGAGTGGTAATTATTTTTTCGATCTTTAAAGGCTTGCTGCAATGGGGTTGTGGAGTCGATACTGGTAACGCCAAACTTAATAAAATCTACAAAACTCTCTGGACGAGCAATACCAAGTAAGTGCACTTGCGTATCGCTTTTAAGTAGTGGCTTGATCTCTTCCAGTGTCTCGAGGATCTGCACCGTTTTTAAAGGCACCATTCCCCCCATCGTGATGTTTTTGTATCCCATAGCCAGAAGTGCTTCTACAGACTGCCGATAGGAATCCTTGCTCCAACCATGTGCTACACCAAATGGGGTAAAGCAACTTTTGTGCGACTTGTTAAGAAACTCCTGAGCCAGAGTCAGCGTGATATCCTGACGACGCCGACATTCGGCCAAAACTTCACCACCGAATACCTCTCCAGGTTTCTCATAACCAAATACGATATGATCAAGGGATACGCCATAATTGAAACGGGAGGTTTCATAAAACTCAATGACCTCCTCTACTCGATATGGCGGCACATCCTGATTAACATATGTGAATGCGCCACAATCTCCCATCGTTTCCATATTGTCGGGCAAGCGGAAAAAGTGCTTCATACCATTACGGAAGTACCGTAAACGTTGAGCTCGGGTATATTTACTTTCACCACCACCAAGACCATCGACTACTGCTTTAGAAACCAGCATACCGTCGTAGGGATGAGGAAAAATCTCATGCGGATAATGATCGTCACGCTGACGAACGCGATGTTCGTTACGTGTTTCGCGGAAGAAGTCGAAACTTGGATCGATAAAATCCTGACTATCCGGAAAAAAATACTTTAGCTTCGACAACTTACTCTCCTGACACCACTACAAGGTCTAAAAAAAACAAGCAATTATATCATGGAATCCCATCTGTTAGCATTAAGGTTTGCTCTCACTTATGGCCTTGAACACAGCGCGGAACCGCTTCTCCTCAAAGGAATTTCCTTCATCACGAAAAGCCCGAAGAGCATGCGTAGCACTCAAACCAGGTTGCTGACTCATAAGCTTCACAATGTAGTGATTGACTTCTTGAGCGGTACGTCGAGTTCCTTTCTTAGGCTGACGCTCAGGTAATCCGTTTAGCTTTTCTGATAATTGTCGTGAGAGTTTATTTAAATCATTACATTGTCTCTCTGTGAACTCCTTTACTATATAGCGAGCAAGACTAATATTAAGTGAAATCATATTGCAATTTAAAAAGCCAGCCATACTTTGATTGCTCTTTAATAAATAACAGTCTAGTCTTTGCGTGACTTTTTTCGAGGTTATAATTACTAACTGCTTATTTGAATCAACAAGATAATTAAGCCCATTAATAACATCAAGTTCAATAGCATTGATGTAATCAGGAGATCCACAAATTATAAAATAATCTGTGCGCTTTTTTTTCATCAACTCAGTAATAGATGTAGGGTGATCTTTTTTGAAAAAAGATCTTTCAGTTATCTCTTTCCACCATGTTCTATGAAAAGTTTTCCCAAAAAACTCATTTGAATACAATGGTATAGATTCGTCATAGCCTGCTGCAAACGTAGCTTTATAGGGTACGATTTTGTCTTTATGATGCAACAGGCCTAGACCTGCAGAAAGAACCCATAGATCAATGGGATACTGACTAAGAGTAGCTTTAGCAATCGCCCAATGCCCTCCTTTATAAAGATCCTCAGTGAGTAAAGTTTCTTTTTCAGAAATAGCCTCACTCATAGCGTTACACCACGAATTTACTAGTACACATGAAGGAGTGCGGCCTGATGAAAACTGACTTAAGCTCAATATCGCTTTGCCACCACTATTCTTGCCGTTTGTGCATGTTGTTATTAAGTTGATATTACTCACAAGCGCCCTCCCAAAAATTTGTAGCAAAGCTACCTCAGAAAAAGGGACGTTGCAAGAAACGAATTGATGCCCCTGAGAAAATCTTCAGGGGCAGTTCTCAGTGAGGGATATATTCAAAGTATTCATCCTGAGAACTTGAGCAATCCTGACACCTCCTAAGAATCCCTTTCTTCTCCAAAGAGAGACAAAAAGTTCTACATGTCTCCAGAAGTACCTTAGGCTCTTCACTTTTATCATTTGTTATCAGTGCCCTGGCGAGGGTATCGTAGCTAAAGCCACCAGTAGAGTGCGATATAATGCTCATAGCAAGTTGGGTATCGAAAGCCTTCATAATGCCCCCTTTGAGTAGTACGCATAGTAAATTTATAAAAATTATTGGTTTCGATTCAAGGATACCTTTCCAATTCATCTTATCCCATACTTACAACACTAACATCTTAGTGCAACCTGGCAAGAACCTTACTTAAACAATTTTCGATTTAAAAACCAATTCAAAAATTAAAATAATCATATACTATTCAATTAGTTAAGCAGCACTAACTTCAACCAGCTTATATGACCAGGACAGGCTTCAAAGTTCAGATCATAAGTAAAATGCTAAACCTTTTCTTGAGGCTTAGCTTGTCAAGACTTCCATATCTTTCAGAGCCGTGTTAAGCCCTTTTTGAGGTTTTTGTGTGGGAATTAGGTATCAAGCGGGATAAATCCGCAACGGCATTTGCCTTATACCATTGGTCCAGATCGTATCAGGATGAACATAGGGTGGGTGATAAAGCGTGGCAGGGCTTGAGCAAACCGGAATCCCAGACACAAAAAAAGCCGCCCATGAGCGACTTAAATTTGCATACTTGGTGCCGAAGGCCGGAATCGAACCGGCACGCCTCGCGGCGGTTGATTTTGAATCAACTGCGTCTACCGATTTCGCCACTTCGGCACTGAAGGGTATGCGGAAAACGTTGAGGATTATACCGTTACCCCCTGTTTCCGCAACCCTTATCCGCAGGCTAAGGTGCAACTGCTGAAAAAAACGTCTTTTGGGTTCTCAGGTTCACCTGCTGACATCCTTGGCAGAAATTCTTCACTCACCCTCGCCCGCTGTAAAGCAGTCGCATCAGTTCTCCTGTTTCACTGGCTTAACAAAGGTTCTAACCCGAAACAGGCTTCACGTCAGTTACCAGCGTAGGCAGATCCCAGGTGCCACCCGCATGGATATAACGGCACATACCGGTCCCACCGTCATAGCTTTTGCGGAAAGCCTGGCCGTCCCATACCCAGCTCTCCTGACTCATACAGTCACCGATCCCCCGGCCTTTCTGCACATTGGTAATCTCGCCCTTGTCGTAATCCGACCCGGAAATGGTCACCAGCACCGGCGTGCCTTTGAGTTGGTTATCGATGACCCAGTAGCCATATCCTTCGTTATAAGCGGCCCGCCAGCAGAGCGCTGAAAGCAAAGCGTGTGTGTCATCCAGTGGCGTAAGCGTGAGTCCGTCAGTTTCCGGATCGCTTTTTTCTGCAGGTGAATACAGGCTGTCGCACGTGTCATCGTCATTGTGATTGACCGTAGAAAGCAGTCGGGTTTTCAGTGCGTCGATTTCTGGTGCGGTCAGCAAACGGGGTTCGCCGCTGAGGGTTTTTGCCGCCTGAATAACCGGTGCGGGCACAGCCTTAGCCACACTGCTTTCCGGCTTATTGCCCTTTTTGGTGAGCGCGCCTGGCGTACCGATACGGCCCTGCACGTCGTCCGCTTTCAGCAGCACGGCATAAGCGCCCTCGCCGGAAAGCATGAATGGCTTGGTGTCGCCTTTAAACTCGACTTTACCGCTGCCTTTGACGGCGCTGATTACCGCAGCGGTCTGGCTGGCCGACATTCGCCAGTTGTCATCAGCCGCCACCAGATCGCCAGCTGATTTTCCGTTGAT
>Ga0308161_1001637_pt1 | contig 26098 bp, 23 predicted proteins | sample PhyFR2_FD_201034 | JGI IMG/M metagenome (GOLD analysis project Ga0308161, IMG submission 201034) | Phyllosphere microbial communities from UC Gill Tract Community Farm, Albany, California, United States - DLSLF.R2 | ecosystem: Host-associated > Plants > Phyllosphere > Unclassified | place: USA...
GGTCAGTCGTTCTGAAATCGCTCAAGCGCTCGCCTGGATTAATGGGAGACCACGAAAATGTCTTAACTGGAAAACTGCATACGAGGTCTTCACGGAAGAAGTGTTGCACTTAATTTGACAAACCGTCTTGCAAAAAGACTGATTCCGATAAAACTGATGAAAATAAGCATGATGTAGAGTGCCGAAATCATTTGATCAAACAAGAATAAGTGAGCTGATGTTAGTAAGGTCATCGCTCCAAGTGTGATGTATGCCGTTACTTGATCGTACATTCTGTCCTTTTGCCACAAATATAGGCTTACCGCTCCAAGAATCAGTAGCAGGCTCAGACTCACTGCATTTGGTAATACCCACGGCAAAAAGGATGCTAGAGCATTGATGATGAGAAGTTGTCGATGTGTCATGAACGTCTCCTTTAATCTACTAAGACTTTATCAATGATGAGTTCAAGTTCATCTTGATAAATATCAACGGTTGCTATGACTCGAATCGAAAACTGCGAGGCCATCGCATTTTTAATCCGCTCTTTTCTTCCTTTGATTTCTTGCGAATCCGCTTTAAATAATACAGATTTGATTTGTTTACCGTCTTGAGTTAGTCGGAAAAACAGATGACCGTTCTTCTCTGTTGCTTGTTCGACCATTCCTTCGACGGTAACCTGCGATCCGCGATCTGATTTTTGAATAGAAGCAAGTGTCCGAGTCTGAATCGTTTCTGCTGTTTTATTCGTCAACGTTACATCTTGTAAAGCGGCTGGTACAAGTTCCAATTCTCCGTTATATTCTGTTACTTTTCCTTTAATCGTAGCTGTCGCATGGACAGGATATTCGGAAGACTCAGGTTTTAGGCTTACGAACAATGGTACTTTTAAAGTCTGTCCATTCGTACTTTCGACCGTCAAGAAAATATGCCCTTTCGGATGAACGTACTTTGAAATAATTTTGGCTGATACGGTCTTGGTTTGACCGACATCGTCACTTGTGATTTGCGCAGCCTGTTTGGATTCCATCATGATGAGATCTTGTTCTGTTTGCGGTACGACTTCAATCTTACCTTGATAGACATCAACGTTTCCGGTAACCGTAACCGTTTTACCGGACATCAACATCGACGAATCAATTCCTTTGTCTTTAAAGATCGGTACGCTGATTGTCCCGCTGTCATCGTTCAATTTTAAGAACACATGCCCTTTACTCGTTGAACGTTCCGTGATTGTGCCGGTAATTTTTTGCTGTTGCCCTTTCATCTCTTGAGTGATAGAGGAAATGGATATTACGTCAGCGTCTTTTGTCATTTCATCAGCTTCTACCGATTGAACTGTATTCGTTTTTTTCGCCGTTTCATTTCCGAACAGATTTAATTTATAGATGGCTCCACCGGCCAGTAGAACAAGTATGCAGACGGTCAAACCGATAAACATTCTTTTTGATTGTTTCATTTAAACACTCTCCTTAAGAATTCCTATTCAATATTTATTTTTGTCTTATATTTCTAATTTTACACAACCTCAGAAACTCTAATTTTCATTTTCAATAGAAATGGTCAATATGTATTCGTTATAATTTCTTTTTTTCAAATCACTTTATTAAAAGTAAAAGAGTGACGAACAACTCTTTTCACGGAGTCCCTCATCACTCTTTTAATGTTGTTTAAAATCAAGAAAAATTTGGTGTTCGTAGTTTATTATGCTTTCTTTACGTCATTTCATTCTACAGGTCTCTGCTTGGGTACCATCAACGTACTGTGATTTTAATTTTCATACTCGTACTGTTCCCTGCTTTGTCTTTTACAGTGTATGTCAATGCATAAATACCCTTACGTTTCGTATTAACGCTGCCTGTCACTTTGATTGATTTCGTCAACGAACCATCGACGTTATCTTTTGCAGTCACACCTGTCATTGGATTGAAGGACGACTTGTACTTAATCGTTTTCGACTTCGCTCCTGTAATGACCGGTTTGACGTTATCTTTAACCGTAATTTTACGAATCAGAGTCGTCGTATTTCCTGAACGGTCCGCCACTTTGTATGTCAACGTGTACGTACCGACCTTCTTCAGATTAACACTGCTCGACACTTGAATACTCTTCGTCACGTCTCCATCGATATTATCTTTCGCCGTGATACCTTTTTTCGGATCAAACGCACTGTTCAAATTGATGGACTGATTCATTACACCTGACAGAACCGGTTTAATCGTATCTTTAACGGTCACGTGGCGAATCATTTTCGCTTCGTTTCCTGCACGGTCTTTTACACTGTATGTCAGACTGTAAAGTCCGATTTTATTAGTGTTTACTGTTCCTGTAATTACAATGGAATTCTTGACGTCTCTATTTACGTTATCTATTGCTGTAACATTCCTCTTCGGATCGAACGATTGCCCTGCTTGAATTATAATATCTGTAACTCCACTTAGTACCGGTGCAGTAACGTCCTTCACTGTCATATAAGTACTTTTACTACTGTTAGACCAATCATCCGTAGCCACTACTGAAATCACCCTATTAGGAGCTAACGGATTGATTGGAAATTTAAAATTACCGTTTTCATCTGCTGTTATTTTTCCTAAACTATAATTTTGACTATTTAATTGTAAAAAGAAACTAACAGTAGAACGTTCTTCCGCTGTACCGGCTATGAATGAGCTCTTTTCCGTGATTTCATCTACGCTTGGTTTTTCAGGTGCTGTAACATCGATCATCGGTGTATTAGAATCTGGTTCTGATAAATAAGGCTTAAATTCTATTACTGAACCCGCTCTCAAATCATCGTTTTCATCCCATATCATTTGTCCAATCGATGTCTCATCTACTGTTCCCCAGTAGTTATTAACAGCAGTCATTTTTGCGTCACTATACCCGTTAGGTAATACTAGTTTCTTTCCAAATCCTAAAAAAGAATTGTATTCTACAATCGTTTCGGATGAATTGTAACTTGCCCAGTTTTCTACTGCATAACCTAAAGAATTATGAAAAACATTATTTCGAATATATACTTTTGAATCATCAGATGTTCCTATACTAATTTTCTGAGAGTTGATAAATATATTACGCTCAATATATACATTACTTGTAGGATACCAAAGATACATATAGTCTGATAAATTAACTACTTTAGAATCTTTTAAAATCAAGCTTCCATAAATCGCATTACCACTTGGAGCATACAGACTTCCTGAAACAATATCTGCATATTCAATGTCAATCAGAAATTTTTTAGAGGGATCACCGTTAGCAGGTACTATATGTACATTATTAATTTTTACTCTCTCATTCGTATTTCCTACTGCTTCTAAAATTCCTAAGTCATAGATTTTTCTATCGTTACCATTAATCACTGTCCCAGGTTCAATCTTTAAAGTCACTCCATTTGCAATTTGAATATTTCCCACAAGATTATAAGGTGAATTTTCTTTAGTCCATATTGTATCTTCCCGAATGATTCCTGACACGTCTGTACTTGCTGAAGCGATGACAGTTTTTCCGTCAAAATCTCCAACGAATAGATATAGTACTAATAGCAAAAATAATATTTTTTTCATATTTTCTCCTATTTTCATAAATAATTTTTTAATCTTAAATAAATCGAATTAGATTCTATTTAAATGATTAGATAAAGTCTTTTATTGTTAGTTTATTCTTCTATCAATTACATACTGGTTTATTTTAAGGTATCTTCTATCTCATTTACCTATTTTAGTAAAATAAAAAGATTCCTTGTACATAACATACAAGGAACCTTTTTTTTAATCACGACTATATAAGTCTCGTGTATACACTTTTTCTTCTACATCGCTCAATTCCGAATGCATCCGGTTTGAGATGATAATATCCGATTCTTGCTTAAACGCTTCAAGATCACGAATGACACGTGAATTATAGAATGTATCTTCCGTCAATACAGGTTCGAAGACTGTTACTTCAATACCTTTTGCTTTAATTCGTTTCATAATTCCTTGAATAGAAGAAGCACGGAAGTTATCCGAATCTGTCTTCATCGTTAGACGATAAATCCCAACTACTTTCGGATTTTTCTTAATGATCGTATCCGCGATGTAATCTTTCCGTGTCCGGTTCGCTTCAACGATTGCCCCGATGATGTTATTCGGCACTTCATCGTAGTTCGCAAGGAGTTGCTTTGTATCTTTCGGTAAGCAGTATCCACCATATCCGAACGAAGGATTGTTGTAATGATTGCCGATACGACTATCGAGTCCGACACCTTCAATGATTTGTTTTGTATCAAGATTACGGACTTCTGCATACGTATCGAGTTCGTTAAAGAACGCGACACGCATCGCTAAATACGTATTAGAAAACAACTTGATGGCTTCAGCTTCTGTTGAATCTGTCAAAAGAATCGGCACATCTTTTTTGATGGCTCCTTGGAGTAACAGATCAGCAAATTGTTGTGCCCGTTCTGACTGTTCACCAACGACGATACGTGATGGATAGAGATTGTCATGCAGTGCCTGTCCCTCGCGAAGAAATTCTGGTGAGAAGACAATGTTCGGTGTATCGAACTTCTCTCTTAATTCTTGCGTGTAGCCAACCGGTACCGTCGATTTGATGACCATCGTCGCATCTGGATTGATGGCAAGGACTGTCGCGATGACGCTCTCAACTGTCCGCGTGTTGAAGTAGTTCCGTGTTGGATCGTAATCTGTCGGAGTCGCAATAATGACGAATTCAGCATCTTTATACGCTTCAAAATTATCCGTTGTCGCATGCAGATTCAATTCTTTGTTTTGTAAAAAGTTCTCAATTTCAGCATCAACGATTGGTGATTTTCGATTGTTAACGAGTTCGACACGTTCTTTAATGATATCAATTGATGTGACTTCATTATACTGTGCGAGTAAAACAGCCATCGAAAGACCGACGTAACCTGTCCCTGCTACTGTAATTTTCATATGTTTGCTTCTCCTTAGATTAAATCGTAACACCTTGGATCGTGTTCATGAATTCTTCTTTTAACTTTCTCAACATGCTTTTACTTAAGTCGATCGTATCTTCTTTCACGCTAAAGTAAAATTTGATTTTTGGTTCAGTGCCAGATGGGCGGAGTGTAATCCAAGTATCCCCTTCTAAATACAACTTCAATACGTTTGAAGTAGGCAAATCAATTTGCGACATTACTCCCGTTTGATAATTGTTTCTTTGACCTGAAAGGTAATCTTCGATCATTACTACTTTCTTACCTGCCACTTCGTTCATAGGAGATTGCCGAACCTGTTGCATCATTTCTTGAATCTGAGTCGCACCAGCTCTACCTTTTAAAGTTAATGATACAAGATCTTCTTGATAGTAACCGTATTGATTCATTAAATTAAGAAGTGCAGTGTGTAAAGTGATTCCTTGCTCATGATAGTAGTCTGCTACTTCTGCAATGAATACAGCTGCTTGAACAGCATCTTTATCTCGCGCAAATTCTTTAATGAGGTAGCCGTAGCTTTCTTCATAACCAAATAAGAAGGTGTGAGAATTCTGCTCTTCGAATTGTTTAATTTTTTCTCCGATAAACTTGAATCCAGTCAACGTATCGATCGTCTCAATTCCATACGCTTGTGCAATCGTTCGTCCGATTTCAGAAGTGACGATGGTTTTCAAAACGACTCCGTTTGCCGGAAGTGTCCCCGTTTGTTTTTTCTGTTCTAAAATGTAATGCAACATTAAAGCGCCTGTTTGATTACCGGTTAAAATTACGTATTGGCCTTCAGTGTTTTTCACAGCAACCCCTAAACGATCAGCGTCCGGATCCGTCGCAAGTAACAAATCAGCACCATGCTTTTCTCCGTAACGAATTGCGTATTCAAAAGCAGCATGCTCCTCCGGATTGGGCAAGACAACCGTTGAAAATTCTGGATCTGGAGTCATTTGTTCTTCCACTAGAATGATATTCTCAAATCCAAATCGTTTTAATCCTTCCGGAACAAGATGATGCGCCGTTCCGTGTAGAGGTGTAAATACAATCTTCATATCAGATTTTGCAACTTTTCGAAGTTGCAGAGTATCAAGTACAGCCAGGTATGCTCTATCAAACTCTTCACCAATCATTTGTAACAAACCGTTTTTCAAAAGAGTTTCATATTTTACAAATGGAATCATCAGTTCATTTTCGACTTGATTGATGTAAGAAGTTATGACTTCGGCCATCCCAAGCGGCATTTGGCCGCCATTTTCCGCATAAATCTTAATCCCGTTGTATTCAGGAGGGTTATGACTTGCAGTAATGACGATACCTGCAAATGTATTCAAATAACGAATCGAGAAAGATAACTCAGGTGTCGGACGTAATGCATCAAAGACATATGACTTGATGTGATAATGGCCAAGTACTTGAGCAATTTCCATCGCAAATTCTTCTGACTTATGACGGGAATCATAAGCAATAACAACTCCACGTTGCATCGCTTCTTCTCCTTGCTCGACAATATAACGGGCGAGTCCGTCGATGGCTTTTCGAACTGTATAGACATTTAAACGGTTTGTTCCGACTCCTAATTCGCCTCTCATCCCACCTGTTCCAAACTCGAGTGCTTTATAAAACCGATCTTCTAACTCTTTTGGTTGGTCCAATATTGTATGAAGTTCTGATTTCAATTCAAAATTAAGATTGCTGTATGTAGTCCATTGTTGCGATTTTTCAATATAATTCATAACTTCCTCCATCATGCTCTATTTAACTTAACGACCGATTTCGCTTGTAATCCATTCCATGTTCCCCGAAGCGACCAAGATATCACTTGTATCTTTCGTAATAATTAAGTGATCACCTTTTTTAACTTCCATTGTTTCTTCATCATTCTGTAAAACTCCAGCACCTTCAATAACAGTTAATAACGAAAACTGTTCGCGACAAGGATATGAGTACCCCTTGCTGACTTGATGATGGTAGACATCAAATTCAGATGATTTGACGAGTGTTCGAATTGTTCCAGCATGTAAAGTTTTCTCAGAAGGTCGTGCGAGAACAGGAACGTCAGGAACTGTCGTCACAGTCAGTGCTTTTTCTAGATGAAGTTCACGTTTAGTACCTTTATCATCAACTCGATCAAAGTCATACACACGATAAGTGGTATCACAAGATTGTTGCGTCTCGAGAATCATGATCCCCTTACCAATTGCATGAATGGTTCCACTCTCGACAAAAACAAAGTCGCCTTTTTGAACCGGTTGTTTTTTTAATAGGCTGGGCCACTCTGCTTTAGAGACAGCTGTTTCCAGTTCTGCTCTCGTCTGAGCGGTATGACCAAGAATCAGCTCGGCACCAGGTTCAGCATCAAGAACGTACCAACATTCTGTTTTACCGAATCTTTCTCCTTCCAAGCTGTATGCCTGCTCATCATTCGGATGGACTTGAACAGATAAATCATCCGTTGCATCCAGTATTTTAACCAGTAGAGGAAATGTCTCATGAGTAAAGTCACCAAACAATTCTTGACGATGGTTTGCCCAAAGATCAGATAAAGTACGGCCGCTGTAAGGACCGTTACTGACTTCATTTTCACCGTTTTGATGGGCAGAAATTCCCCAACACTCTCCAATAGAACCATTCGGTATATCGTAATCAAAATCTGTTTTTAGTCGCTGGCTCCCCCAAATACGTTTTTGAAAAATAGGTTTTAATTTCATAATCATGATAGTTCCTCTTTTCAACAATTACTCATAATATCATTTATTTTTTTTATTATTTCTCTCATTCCATATAAAGTTGAGTTAAATTGTTTATGATGTTTGACAAGTACGACGTCTTTAAAATTAGAATGATTCAGCCTTTCAAGAGATATCACATGATAGTTTGCTTTTTCCTTAAGTGCATCGATAGTATTTTGATCTTCAATAAATGAGTCACGCTTAATTAATAGTAAGTGACTATGTCCTTTTATTGATTCGCTTACTGTACTCCAGCCAGGTTTTGTAATTGTAAAATCAGAAGCTGCTATGTAATTTTGAGTTTCAGTATAGTCATTGGGAATTTTGAATACATTTGGATGATTTATGTCTATATGCGAAGACACAATAAATTTACACCCTTCTGTTGACCATAATGACGAATCATTATCCAGCTGAGTACTATGATCAATTTTCATCCCTAGTCCATAAAAAATCACAATATCTGATACGGATATGTCTAAATCAGATTTAATTTTCCTTACTTCGCAATCATCAATTTCTCTAGAGAAAAAATCGAATGTATTCATGTGTTTCTTTGAATTGATTTGTCCTTTTAAAGGTAAATAATACGTCATTTTTGCGTAGGCCTCTTGCATAACTTTGAGCTTATGCTCTGAAATGATATTTTCATAAACATCACTCCATAAAAAATTTGAAATTCCTATGCTCGGGATATTCAAGTCATAGGCAGCTTCAATCGCTGTCGGATAAATATCTGAAATAATATAATCGATATTTTGTTCAGTTAAAAAATCACGTTCATCCTCTATTTTTTGCTTACGCTGCAAAAGATAGCCTTCATACATGTCTTGAATTTTTAAATGATCTAGTTCTAATGTAAGAGGATTTAGGATATAACCAACATCTGTTTCCAGAGTGCGAAAAGCTACACGAGAGTCTTTAAGTGATTCCTCTAAGAATCTTTGAGCAAAACTGTGACAAACAATAATAGTAAGATTTTTATTACTCTTTAAAAGTTCACGAATGATTGCAACACTTCTCGTCGCATGACCATAACCATAATCTGAAATATAGTAGGCAATATGCATTTATTTCCTCCAAACAAAAAACAGGAGAGAAGTATAAATTCTCTCCTCAAGCAAGCAATTAGTAAATGACACGAGAATTGGATTGGTTAAAGCATGAGAGAACATCCGACCATTTATAATGAATACGTACAAAATCTTCTTCTGTGATCTCAAGACCTGTCTGTACCTCGATGAACTCTAACTCAGAAAGAGCATAGATACCATGCTCCTTACCGGCTGGCAAGTGGACAATATCACCGGCTTTGACTCGAGTAATCCGTCCGTCTACCGCCAAATCCCCTTCACCTCGAACAATCGTCCAGACTTCGTCTCTCAACATATGACGATGGTAAGAAGAATTACGTCCGGCATAGATACAAATTCGTTTTGTGACCATTTCTTTTTGCTCATCATACTTAGCGTAATCGAGCGTCCGCGTCCAGCCCCACATCCGTTCTTCGTACATGGGTGGTTGGTCATATTGTCCGATGTAGTCTTTGATTTTCGGACTCGCTTCTTTTTCAGCCACTAAAATCCCATCAGGACTAGCTGCAATCACCAGATTCTTGACTCCAATGACTGTGACAGGAATATCAAGCTCATTAATGAGATGAGTGTTTGTACTATCTTCTGAAATGACACCTTTTCCAATTTGAGACGTTGCCATTTCTTCCGTCAGCGTATTCCACGTCCCAAGATCTTTCCAGTAGCCATCATAAGGAACAGCAATGATGCTATCTGTTTTTTCAACTACGGCATAATCAAAGCTGATTTTAGGTAATGTCGCATACATAGCTAGCAATTCTTGATAATCTAGAGGCAAAGAATTTTCTTCAAGCGTTTTGAGTAAATACCCTAAACGAAAAGCGAACACACCACAATTCCAAAGAGCTCCTGATTCAATCAGTGTAGCGGCATCTTCTTCAGAAGGTTTTTCTGTAAACTTTTGAACTTGAATGTGATGATTAGACAAATTAGCATCTGTTGTGGGAACCATATAACCATACTTAGAAGAAGGATATGTTGGCTTGACGCCCATTAGTGCTAAATCAGCGTTAGTTGAAATCAACATTTTCTCTAACACCTTAACTTGCTCAAAAAATTTGTCATCCACATAAGGATCGACAGGTAAAACAACTACAACCTCATCTTCATTTACACTTTGAACAGAATGTAGATGACTTGTAGCAAGAGCAATTGCTGGATAAGTATCACGACGTTCAGGTTCAATAATTAACGGAATATGCTCACCGATTTGAGCATGGATCATATCTCGTTGCATCTTGGATGTCGCAACCATTGCATCGCCTGATAATCCCGTAGCTTCAAGTTGACCCCATACCCGTTGAACCATTGACTGTTCCTGTAAATTATGGCTTTCAAGCACTTTCAAAAATTGCTTTGAACGTGTGTCGTTCGAGAGGGGCCATAGTCTCTTTCCAGAACCTCCCGATAAAAGAATTAACTTCATAAATCTAACACCTCAATTTTTTATTTTTTTAAAAGCTTTTTTCATTAAATCAACGTATATATCATTAGAACCTAAATATGTAATTATTTTTTGAAGGTTAAGCCCAGAGTAATAGTAGTTCATTAATTCTCTTCTATAGTCAAGATTGTATTTTTTAGTATTTCTTATAGGTTTAGAATTTTTATAAATTTTTATGCTTGGACCTTCTATTTTTTGATGAATATTTGCTTCCCAAGGCTTTAAATCCAACCCATAGGACTCTACTAATTCAAGATTTAAATCTTTTAAGGTTAAAATAAAATCAAAATTTAAATAGTTGCTATTTTTTGAACCATAAAAATCAACGCATATATTTTTGATTTTATCATTTAATAGTTTTCCTATTTTTATATTTTCGCAATAAGCATCATATACTGAAAGTGAGCTTTTGATATCAACGAACGAATATTTTTTATCAAATAAAAGTAAATTAGATTGATATTGAGTATTTTTCTTCCAAAAATTAATACCTAAGTCTCCAAAGTTAGTTGATAAAGAGTAAAAAGGATAAACAAAATATTTATTGGTTTCAATTAAATAAAGGGAGTATAGTTTTTTCCAAGAACTTTTCGGCCAATTTTTTATATTCTCTGGAAGAACTTCAAAGTTAAATTCATCAGGATATTCCTTCAACCATTCTTTAAATTCTTTCCATTGATTCTTTGTCCATATCTGCCCCCATGAGGAGGGTAATTGCATAAAGTAATTATCATATCCATCTAATTTGGCAGCTTCAAAAGGTAATTTTGCTGTCTCATTATATATATGATTATATAATGATATTCCTGCTATTTTTGAATTATTACCGAAATAAGATATAGACTCATAACAATAACTTAAATAAAATGGAGAAACATAAATATCATCTTCTAATAATACGATATTTCCAAATTCATAAGTAAGATCTCCACAAAAAAGTATATGCTGTTTTAAACCTAAATTAGTTTGATGATTAATAATCTTTTTATCTCCAAAAATCCATTCAAAAGAATCAGCAATTTCAAAAATTTCATTACTTCCAGAAAAATCTATGCTTATAATTAGATTTACTTTTTGATTGCTGTAAGCTGCTTGGTTTAGAGAGGTTAATAATCTTCCTAGAGACTTAGGTCGATTATAAGCAGATATTACTATTGTCAGAATCTCATTCAATTTTTAAATCCCCTTACTTTTTCTTTAATCAGATAATATATAAATAAACTATTGTAAACTATGTATCTTTTTGTAAGTCTTTTAGGATCTTGTAATAACCTGTACAACCATTCACATGAAATTTTTTGCATCCATTTAGGTGCTCTTTTTATGTTTTTTGCATGATAATCGAAACCTGCCCCTACTCCTATCATAAGTGAATTTATTTTTTTTCTATTAGAATACATCCATTTTTCTTGCTTTGGAGCTCCTAACCCTACCCATAAATAAGTAGGATTAAGATGATTAATTTTTTCAATATAATCATTAGTTTCATTTTCAGTTAAGTCTCTATATGGAGGAGATATAGATCCTAGAATTTTGATACCCGGAAAATTTTTTCTGATATTTTGGATTAACTTATCCAAAGTTTCTTCAGTACTCCCATAAAAAAAATGACTATGATTTGTATATTGAGTAGCTTTAAATACCTCATTCATCAAATCTGGTCCAGTAATACGTTCACACATTCTCACTTTTTTTTTGGCTAGAATTTGTAAAGGTTTCCCGTCTGTTAAAGTGAAATAAGATGAATTTTGAATTTTTTTATAGTGTACATCTTTTTGAGACATTACTGTCGTGTGTACATTAGAAACACAGATATAATTATTTTTAATTTTTGTGCTTAATAATATTTCTAAAAGTTCATTCATTGTAGTTGCAAAAAAATTAACGCCCATTATTTTTATTTCTTTCATAAAGTATCTCCTTATTTATACATATTAATATTATTAGTAAACGTTCCAATGAAACGACCTATTTGAGCAAAAGATTTAAGAAGATAATTTAATCTCTTTCCATAAAATATCATTGAAAGAAATAAATAAACTGTCATTTTCAGAATCGAGTTAATTATTATTACTATTTTCTTTTTTTTAGGATTTCCAGAGTACTTCAACTGACATTTTGTAAAAATCATTCCACCATTCAAAGATCTAGTAATCATATATTTTAATTTAGCTCTTTTTTTTACTAGAGCTTCTTTTACTACTGCTTCATCACACCAAACAAGTTTGTATCCTTTATTTTTTAAGTAAAAAAAGAAATCAGTATCTTCACCACCTGAATAATTAAAGTTTTCATCAAAGTATAGATTTGGATTTTCTTTTATTACCCGCATATTTATTAAAACGTTCCCTGCGCCTACATAATTCATATGTGTACCTGTTTTATATCTTTTTCGATCGAAAAACTTACTATTGATAATCCAATTAGCTGTTTCTTCACTATACTCTGTCAATACTGGTCCGGAAACAACATCTGCATTATGATTTAACATACATTTAAAAAGATTTTCTAACCAATATTCAGTTAAAATCTCTTCATCATCATCTAAAAAAGCCATATACGAGCAGTCTTTTTTTATTGCTAACTGAATAGCGCTATTTCTAACATTAGATAACCCTTTTCTCGGATCAGAATAATAAGAAATATTTAATGAACTTTTCTTTTCAGCGATTTTTTTTGCACTTTTAGAACTGTCGTTATCTATGACTATAATTTCTATTGTGTAGTTTTTAAAATATGTTAAATCTTGTTTTTCTATTGAACCAATCAACTTTTTTAATAATTCATTTCTTTTAAAAGTAGGAATACATATTGCTATATTATTCACAATTTTCACCACTTATTATTATCCATTCTTTTGGTATTATATCAAATTCCTTCACATTTTTATTATCTATCCATTTTTCAGGAGATATGACAATCTTATCTTTTTTTTGATTTAACCATGCTCCCCACCAGCTAAAAGTACTATTTGAAATTATATTATTATCACACAATGACATTAAGAAAATTTCTTCATAATCTTTTAAACTATTATCATCAACTAAAGTAACATTACACTTTTCTGGAATTTCGTTTAATATATTATTCTCACACCATAATAAATCATCAGAAAACACAAAAATTTCTAGTGGATTTTCAATTTCAACTTTTTTTATTATTTCGTTTAGAGCATTTATATAGTAATTTATCTCCAATTCCCAACCTAATTCAACATAATCTCCTCTTCTAACATGTAAAGAGACCGTTTTTTTTGCTCCCTCTAATAAATTAATATATTTATTTAGAGCAATTGATTTTTTTCGTGGTTTAATTTCTTCAATTAATATTGGTCTAATATCTTCAAAAAATTTATATGACTGAAAATAACCAGTCATTACATTCAGTTTTCCATATTTATAATTTATTTTTTCATAAATAAACTCATTACTTTTTTCTTCTACGATATCATTAATAAGGTATTTAGATAAAAAACCTATCTTTCTTAGGTACTTTATTTTTTTTAACATGCTTATAAATTTAATTTTTGGATTTATATTTAAATGTTGAAGTGATAGCTCTCTTTTTGAGTATCCGTTGATTTCAAAAAAACTTTTATCAATACCTAGCTTACTATTATTTTGATAAGCTAAAGATCTCGCAGCTGCATATTGAAACAACTGGTTTCCTATCCCGCCTTTAATCTCAATCATTATCATTTTATTCACCTTTTTTCTTCAGAATTGTAATAAAGGCTCTATTAGCAAATGAATCTTTTAAAAATAAAGTAATTGTGGCATAAATAATTGTGGCTACAACTATTTTTAATGCTAAATCTAGTAAAGTATTTGTACTAAAATCAATTAGATTTAGTACTAAATAAAAAACTAAAGAAGCAACAAAATACTTTAGCAGTGATTTACTTATTTTAGAGTAATCAAAATAATTTTTGGCCTGATATATAAAATAGATGCACACTAATGCCTCTGTTATGACTTTAGAAATTGTACTACCTAGTGCTCCATAATAAGGAATTAATATAAAATTTAATAAAAGACTTGAACATGCTCCTAAAAATAAACCTATGTTGTACTTTTTCATTTTCCCTATCTGTGTCAATAACTGAGATCCAAATATCATACCTAAAGATGTAAAGATTAACATTGGGCTATGAAAAATCACTATTTTATCGATATTCACAAATTTTTCACCAAAAAAAACGTCTGAGAATTCTTTTCCAATTAAAATTATTCCAAACATAGCTGGAACTGAAAAAAATAGTGAGGATTGAATTGAAATTTGTAAGTACCTTTTCAATTGTAAATTTTTCTTTTCATTATAAAGATTAGCCATTCTAGGACTCATTACGATAGAAATAGTACTTAAAAAACCTAAAATAACAATAACTAGTTTTTGCCCTTGATCGTATATACTTACTTGAAAGATGTTAGTCAATTTCCCTAATAAAACTCTATCTAGTTGTGCATATACTTGAATAACTATACTTGATAAAAAAAACGGATAAGAATTTTTAATATAATATTTCAGATATTTTATATTTATCTTTTTAAAATCAAAAAAATTCTTTATGCTATAAAATAAATATAAATTAGATAAAAGTGATATTAATAAGTTTATAAGAATATAGATTAATAAATCGTTAGCATCTTTTACAAAAATAAAAATCCCAATCGCTGGAGTAAGTTTTATAAACATATTTCGTAAAGCTATTGTTTTAAAATCTTCTTGGCCCACGTAAAACCAAGTCACATCAAAAAATGTATTTAAAATAAAAATAGAATAAATATAAAGATAAACAACATTACTATTTTCAAATAAAATAATATAAACGATATAAAAAACTAAAGCAAGTAAGGTAAATATAGATTTTGTAATTAATAAGTTTGTAAAAACTTCAGTTTTTTTATTATTGTTTGATTTTTGGTAAGCAATTTCTCTACTACCATATGCTTGTATTCCAAAAATTGAAATTATGGAAAAAAAACTAGCAAGAGAGTATGCGTAGCTATTTATACCAAGACTTGTAACTCCTAAAGTTCTAGCTAAATAAGGTATCATAATAAATGGTAGTAACAATGTCACAAATTGGTTTAAAATCGTATAAAAAATATTTCTAATTATATGCGAGTTAGCTTTATCCACGTAATCACTTCTATTCTATCTTTTAGTTAAATAGTAAATTAGTTTTGTTTTATTATAAATATTAAGTTTAGTAACATATTTTTTTATTTCTTTATCTTTTATTAATAAATTAACTAGATTGAAAAAACCATATATAGGTTTTAAATTTTGAATGTTATATATTAAATTATTACTTATGGTATTTTGATAAAACAATTTATTAAATTCTTTATTATTCAGATGATTGTAGTTTTCATATAGATCTAATAATAGTTTTACAGAATCTATTTGATTCATATTATAGTTAGTAGTTAATGAATTTTCTCTAACATTATAATTTGATAGTTCAATGTTAGAGTAAATTATTTTTTTGCATAAGAACATATATTTAAACATCAGTTCTAAATCTTCACCATAAAATTTGTCTTCCAAAAAAAATATTTTATTTTCCAATAATTTTTTTTTATTAAAAATAGTTGACCCAATCCAAAAATTAATTTCTGAATCATTAATTTTTTTGAGAACCTCTTTTTTATTCATCTCAAAAAATATTTTTTCATCATCACTTGAACTTTGTGAACCTTTTTTTCCATCGATTAACTTATTATAATTAAATAAAAGTACTTCTGAATTCATTCTGGCCAATAAGATTTCATTTATTCTTTCAATAGCGTCATTTACTAAAAAATCATCTGAATCTAAAAACAATATGTATTCACCTTTTGATAGTAGAAGTCCTTTATTTCTTGATGCGCTAACTCCATTATTACTTTGTTCGATAAATTGAAGTTTAAATTTAGGATTCTTTTCTTCAATATAGCTTTTAATAATTGAGTTACTGTCATCAGTAGATCCATCATCAATTATGATTACTTCAAAATTATAATTTGTTTGTTCGAATAAAGAGTCCAAACATTTAATTATATATTTCTCACTATTATAAACTGGAATTATTATTGAAACTTTACTAAAAATCATTATAATGTTCTCCTAATACTATGTCTTTTTTATAACTGTATAATAAAAAATTAAAATTTGAATCACGTAAAATAAAGACATCGGATATATTAAATCAACTTCAAGAATATTATTATAAATAATCACTAAAAAAAGTGATGATGATAAAACAACGTATTTAGTATTTGTTTGTCTATTTCGTAAAGAAATAAACAGTCTACAAAGTATTAACAAATATATAATGAATCCTATAATACCAATTCCTAGTATCATATCAATGATCCCATTATGTGCATGTGTAGGATTAAAGCCTAACGAGCTTATTATTGAAGTTTGTTTTAAAAAACTTAAACTCCAAAATGCTTGATAACCGTAACCTAAATATAAATTTTGCTCTATATAATAACTCAATACTTCCCATATATAAACTCTTCCAGTAAAAGTTAAATCCCTATCAAAAAATTCTACTACAATATATTTAATCCACTCAGGTGTTTTTAAAATTAAATAAAATGGAACTACTGATAAAATCAAAGTGATAAATGCAACTTTTTTGGGGGATTTAATTTTCCTATAACTGAATAAAATACATATAGAAAAAAGTAAAATTCCTAGCGCACCTGAATTTTTTGATAAAATTATAAAAATTGTCGATAGTAAAAAACTAAAAAAATATATCCACTTTTCTTTTCTTGGTTTGGATTCACTTAAACCCCATAAAGAGAATAATGAAAATAGAGTCATAGCTTTTCCTAATCCATTTTTATGAGAAAATAATCCGTGAAATACTTCTCCATATCTTGCATCGTACGTGTAAACATCAACTAATGGAACAAAAAGGACTATTATGTTTAAAGTTAAGACTACTATCATAAAAAATGTAGCATATTTTACTAATGAACTAATCTTTTTTATAAGGATTATAAATGAGATCGTAAAAACAAATGTAGAAAGTATTTGAAAAAATGCTCTCGAGGTAGCATAATTATTTTCTGTCCATAAAAGACTTGTTAGTATCCAAATCAGAAACAAACCTTGCATAGATACAAAAAGTTTTAAAACATCACTTTTATAATTTAAAGAAATCACAAATAACCCTAAACAAAACATTGCAATAGTAGTAATTTCACCATTAAAGTATCTACTAAAAGTAATGATAAGGAAAAACACTGTATACACTAGGTATAATAGATATTGACTAATTAACATGATTTTACCTCACATAAACTTTTTTTAATTACAATTACCTGCGATGAATTATCGCAGGTAATTGAATTGATTTTTTTAATCAAACATTCTTACTTTTTCTGTTTCTTTTGAAACCTTGTCTAAGTCATGTTTGACCATAATTTCTACAAGCTGTTCAAACGATGTCTTAGTAGGATTCCACCCTAAAACACTCTTCGCTTTTTCAGGTGTTCCTAGAAGTTGCTCTACTTCTGCCGGACGGAAGAATTTCGGATCCACAGAGACGATAAGTTCTTTTGTCGCCTTGTTGTATCCCTTCTCATCTACACCTGTTCCAGTCCACTCTACATCAATACCTGCATGTTTGAATGCCAACTGAACAAACTCACGAACTGTGTGCATTTCGCCTGTCGCAATGACAAAGTCTTCTGGCTTGTCGTGTTGCAACATTAACCACATACATTCGACATAGTCTTTCGCGTATCCCCAGTCACGTAACGAATCAAGGTTACCCAGTTTCAATTCTTTTTGTTTGCCTTGTGCGATACGTGCTGCTGCGAGTGAAATTTTACGTGTTACGAATGTTTCGCCACGACGCTCTGACTCATGGTTAAAAAGAATACCGTTTACAGCAAACATGTTATACGATTCACGATAGTTTTTCGTAATCCAGAAACCATACATTTTAGCTACACCGTATGGTGAACGTGGATAGAATGGTGTTGTTTCCGATTGTGGAACTTCTTGGACTTTTCCATAAAGTTCTGAAGTTGATGCCTGATAAATCCGTGTTGTTTCAGTAAGACCAAGAATTTTAACCGCTTCTAAAATCCGTAACGTTCCGACTGCATCAACGTCAGCTGTATATTCTGGTACATCGAATGATACACGTACATGCGATTGTGCTGCCAAGTTGTAAATCTCATCTGGCTTAATTTCACTGATTAACCGAATGATATTTGAAGTATCTGTAATATCTCCATAATGAAGATGGAAATTTTTATTATTATACATAGATGTAGCTTCATCTTCATTCATGACGTCTTCTAAGCGTTCTTGGTTATAAGAAGAACTGCGACGAATGACACCATGCACTTCATAGTCCATTTCAAGTAAAAACTCTGCTAAATACGATCCGTCTTGCCCTGTAACTCCTGTAATCAATGCCTTTTTCATTTGATTCACTCCCATGATTATACTGTTTTCAATGTATCTGTATTATTTAAGAACCACTCGTATGCTAACGAGATGCCATCTTCTAACTTCACATCAGCTTTCCAGCCTAGCTGATTAATTTTTGTTGTATCGACTAATTTGCGTGGTGTACCATCTGGTTTCGTCGTATCAAACTTCAGTTCACCTTCGAAACCAACTATCCGTTGTACTGTTTCAGCGAGTTCTTTAATCGATACGTCTTCTCCGACGCCAATGTTGATGATTTCATCTTCATTGTAATGATTCATTAAGTACACGCATGCATCTGCTAAATCATCTGAATAAAGGAATTCACGTTTCGGTGTCCCTGTTCCCCATACTTCAACTGAAGATTGATTTGATAATTTCGCTTCATGGAATTTGCGAATCAAAGCTGGCATAACGTGAGAAGACTGGAGGTCAAAATTATCATTTTCTCCATAAAGATTTGTCGGCATCGCAGAAATATAATTTGTTCCATACTGTTTATTATAGGATTGGCACATTTTAATTCCTGCGATTTTAGCTAAAGCATACGCATCGTTTGTCGGCTCGAGTGGACCTGTTAATAAATACTCTTCTTTTAAAGGCTGTGGAGCTAATTTCGGATAAATACATGTGCTCCCAAGGAATAATAGCTTCTCAACTTGATTCCGGTACGAAGCGTCAATCACATTAATTTGGATCATCAAGTTATCACGGATAAAGTCAGCAGGAAACTCATTGTTAGCAACAATTCCGCCGACCTTTGCAGCTGCCAAGAAAACAAATTCAGGTTTCTCAGTTTCAAAAAACGAATCAACTTGTTGTTTATCGCGTAAATCTAATTCCTTACTTGTACGGACGATTAAATTTTCATAACCGTCTTTTTCTAATTTCCGTAAAATCGCCGATCCTACTAATCCACGATGCCCTGCGACATAAATTTTAGAACTCTTATTCATCATTCACACTACTTTCTCAAATTAGTACGCATCTTTTGAACCAAATAACACTGTAATAGTTCTAACAATAATTTTCAAATCCACCATTAAGCTTCTGGTTTTAATATATAAAATATCTAAATCCACCATTTCCTTGAAACCAATATTACTTCGACCACTTACCTGCCATAAGCCAGTACAGCCCGGGACAACTAAAAGACGTTGCAAGTCATACGAAGTATATTCTGCCACTTCTCGTGGCAGTGGTGGACGTGGACCGACAAGCGACATCTCACCTTTTAATACATTCCATAATTGGGGTAACTCATCTAAACTTGTTTTGCGAATAAAGCGACCTACTCTTGTAACACGAGGGTCATTGGCCATTTTGAACATAGCACCCGTTGTCTCATTTTGCTGTAACAAATTAGCTAATCGTTCTTCCGCATCTGAAACCATCGATCTAAACTTAAACATTTTGAAAGTTTTCCCATCTAACCCCACACGATCTTGAGAGAAGAAAATAGATGCTTTTTTATCTTCTAATTTAATAATAATAGCTAGTAAAACTAAAAACGGACTTAGTATAAGTATTCCAAACGATGATCCCACAATATCTAAAAGTCTTTTTAAAATGAGATAGCTTTTCGATTCTTCTAGTGAAATCGGAGTCACAACAAAAGTGTCTGGAACTCGTTCAAAGTGTGCTTCTTCAAGTAACACTTTAGAGACAGAAGGTGCATCTGTAAGTTTAGTGACCGCTGTTTCCTCTTGGATGGAACTTGATTTATCCAAAACAACACTCTCCTTTTTATTCAGTTACCGGGACTTTTAAATCAAGTAACTCGTACATCATTTCACGTACGTCGTCACCTAAATCATCACGTTTGAGAGCAAATTCAAGGGTTGTTCGAATGAAACCAAGTTTTTCTCCGACATCGTAACGTTTCCCATCAAACTCATAAGCAAATACCCGTTGCATTTCATTCAATCGTGTAATGGCATCCGTTAATTGAATCTCACCGCCTGATCCGACTTCCTGTGTTTCTAAGTATTTAAAGATTTCTGGTGTTAACAGATAACGTCCTAATATAGCTAAGTTAGACGGTGCTGTACCTGGAGCCGGTTTTTCAACAAATGATTTTACCTTATGTAAGTTCTTTGAGATGCTTGTGCTTGGATCAACAATTCCATAGCGCTGTGTATCTTCGTCTGCAACTGGCTGAACACCGATGATTGAGCTGTTTGTAATTTCATATTGTTCGATCAGCTGTCTTGTACATGGAATATCGGCTTGTACGATATCATCACCTAACATAACAACAAATGGTTCGTTTCCTATAAATGCTTTTGCTTGTAAAATTGCATCTCCAAGACCTTTAGGTTTTGATTGACGAATAAAATGAATGTTAATATTTGTTGTTGCTTCTACAAGATAAAGCAGTTCGGATTTATTTTTCGAAATTAGATTTGCTTCGAGTTCAGGTACTGAATCAAAATGATCTTCAATTGCGCGTTTACCTTTCCCCGTAATAATCAGAATATCTTCAATCCCAGATTCAATCGCTTCTTCAATAATATATTGAATTGTCGGCTTATCTACAATCGGTAACATTTCTTTCGGCATCGCCTTTGTTGCTGGTAAAAAACGTGTTCCAAGACCTGCGGCTGGAATAACAGCCTTTTTTACACGATTCATGAAATCCACTCCCAGTTCTATTTTTAAATTCCCATAATATAATTAACTTGGCATTCTTTATGTAAATTAAGATAACACATCAAGTGGTAACTCTACCATAAAGTTTTCCATATTTTAATATTGTAAGCGGTAACATAGAAAAAAGAGAGCTTTATTCCACTCTCTTTGTTCTTCTTTTAGACAAATTAGATTAGACCCATTGACCCTTCCAGTTCTTTTGGACTAGGTTCGGGGGATTGATTGCTACCAATTGATTTAGTAAAACAGCTTCATTATTTTCATAAATTTCATCGTATAGCCAACCTTCGAGCTCCTGTGCCAAAAACTTACGACATTCACTCCAGTAGAAGGGACGTTTTTCCATATGATGTGCATCCGACGCAATAAGGTGAGCCATACCATTTTCAAGTAAGGCGACAGCAAATCGCTGCACGTCCTTGCCGTACTTACCGATCAAACTGGCACATGTCACCTGACTAATCGCTCCATTTGAAATCAAATCAAACAATAATGTTGGATTTTGAATAATCGCTTTGTTTTTTTCGGGATGTGCAATCACTGGAACATAGCCGTCAGAAATCAATTCCGCAAACACTTGTCGAGCATACGACGGAATTCCAGTCGAAGGAAACTCAACTAAGATATAACGCGAATTTGCTAACGGTAATGCAACACCGATATTGACTTCTTCAATCAATTCACCCGTGATTCGTACTTCGTGTCCCGGATAAACTGTGATTGGTATATTTCGTTGATTCAATAAGACATTTAATTCAGCAACTGTTAATTGGACATCGACGTCCGTTGTTTCAAATTGTGGATGAAACAAATGCGGTGTCGCAACAATCCGGGTGATTCCTTCACTAGCGGCTTGCTCTGCTAAACGTAATGCTTGTTCCACACTTGCCGGACCATCATCGACAAGCGGTAAAAGGTGACAATGTAAATCGACCATGTCGGACTCCCTCACTCATAGGAATAGTAGTATTGATACGCGGAATCATCTGTCAGTTCACGTCGATTTAAAACAACACCTAGGATTTTCGCTTCAGCAAGTTCTAATTGTTCTTTTGCTTTCAACACCCGTTGGCGATCCGAGGTCGTGCAACCAACAACCATAACGACCCCGTCCGTCAGTTTCGATGTAATACGGCTATCGGCAACTTGAAGTAATGGCGGGGCATCTAAAACAATCACATCGTATTCTTCACGTAAATGCAGAATCAAATTTTCCATTGCTTTTGACGACAACAGTTCGGCTGGGTTTGGTGGAATAGGACCTGCTGTTAAAATTGACAAGTTATTAACCTTTGTAGGTAAAATTGCTTTTTCAAGTTCGGCTTGACGTGTCAACAGACTCGATAGACCTAAACCATTTGCAACACGAAATGTATAGTGAACCGTTGGGCGGCGCATGTCGGTATCGATGATTAAGACTTTTTTCCCTTGCTGGGCATAAGCAACAGCTAAGTTTGAAGAAGTCGTCGATTTTCCCTCACCTTGTGTTGCTGACGTTACGAGAATCACTTGAATTTCTTGATCAACTGCCATAAATTCAATGTTTGTTCGAATCGTTCGGTATTGCTCGGCGACCGGCGATTTCGGTTGGGTGACGGTAATCAGATTTCGTGCATCTTTATTCATTTTACTTTTCTTAGCCATACTGTTTAACCGCCTCTCGTTTTGACGCCTTTTTTGATGTATTAAAGACTTTGCTATCAATATCTGGAATACTTCCTAAAACCGGTAAATCCAAGATTTGTTGAACTTGCTCTTCTGTACGGATTCGACGATCAAGCACTTCACGTAAGAAAGCTAGACCAACACCCAGTAGAAATCCGACGACCGCAGCAATCACTGTATTCAGTAAAATGTTTGGACTGACTGGTGCTGTAGGAATACCTGATACAGACAAAACTTTAACGTTGTCGACATTCATCAAATCAGGAATATCTTTACTAAATACTTTAGCAACAGAGTTCGCGACGTTTGATGCCAATGCTGCATCTGTACTTTGAACAGACACATTAATGACCTGCGAATTTTGTTCACTTTCCACTGTAATCATATTATTCAAAGCAGTAAGACTATCAGGAGCATTCTCCACTTCGGCTTGTACTTTTTCTAAAATAGCAGGACTTTTAATGATAACGCGATATGTATTAACGAGGGTGACGGACGATTGAACTTGTGAGGCATCGATGACATCATTCTCCTGTTTCTTCGGTGTGACGAGGATTTGTGTGTCGGCCTGATACGTCGGTTTGATTAAAAAAGTACTGACAGCAAATGAGATGAGAGCTGCGACGATTGTCAATGCGAGAATCCGCCAAAGCGACTTTCTCAAAATTGAAAATAATTCTTGTAAACTAATCGTTTCATTCATGGTTTGATTATTCTCCTTTATCTGTCTAATGCGATGATTTTTTCATCAACTAATGCTCAGTATAACAAAAAAATGGGAAATGGTTGATTAAATTTCAGGAAATAACATACGTTTTTTGAAATTTGTTGCGTATAATAAAGAATGACATGTTTGTTTTTACATGGATTTCCGGATATACACATAGGAGGAAGATCTTTATGCATCGCTCGTTACAAGCACTCCAATACTATACATCACACTCTGAAGAAGACATCAAACGACTTAATGAACGGATTCGTGCCAGCCTCGCTTCGACTGAATCATTAACTGACACGATGATTCGTTTGACCGGACAAGAACCAGTCGTTCCATTTAAACAAGATGCCGTGACAGCTGACGAATGGACTGCTTTTTTAAACGGTAAACATCACTCTCAGTTGGCTGACTTTTACGGAACACTCGTTGCGCGACCGATTCTGAAAGAAGATGGTCCACTCGTTCAAAAGGATGAGGAAGAAATTGTTCCTACTTTATCGCGTACCCATCGTGAGACCGAACCACGTCGGCAAAAAGTTAAAGTTCGGACGGAACCACGCGTCAAACGAAAAATTCCATGGGGTTGGCTCGCTTTACTCGTCTTGTGTTTCTTACTTGGTGCCGCCGGTACATACGTTTACTCAAATTATTTAGCTCGCCCCGCAGCGACGGAACCAAAATCAACAATCGAGCAGCCCGTTGCAGTCGAAAAGTCGGACGAGAAAACAAAAGAAGCTAAAACGGACGAGAAAGAAGAAGCGAATGTTCTATACGTCAAAACTCGTAACACCAATATCTACAGTGACTCTGGTCTAACCGATGTATTGTACGAAGCTGACTTCGGTGACGGTTACCGGATTCTCGAGACAACAGATACGATCAGTAAAATTGAGTTAACAGATGAATTGACGGGCTACATTAAAAAAGTAGATACAACAAAAGAATTAAAAGGAGACCCCCTTGCTGATGAAGCGTTATTAACCTGGGTCGGAGACAATCTCGATACGAGCTTTGTCAGCGAGACGCTCATTGACCTTATCGGCAAATCTTCTGAGGATTTAAATAGTGCGTATGGCTCACCGGAACGGACGTTTTCTGATGAAATAAACACCTATCTGTTTTACGGTAATCATTTCTTTACACTTCAAAACGATGAAGTCATTGCCATCGATTGGTCAGAAACAGCAATCACGAATACCGAACTCGCGACCCTTGCTCCGCTTCAACTCGAAACCGAAACGACCGGACTCGTCACAAGTAATTCCTATCGCTTGCAACGATTCGAAAAAACTGGGACAAGTTTCAGTCGAGTTCGCTTGGCTGAGCAAAATTTATAACATGATACAATATAAAGGGACAATCCGAAAATGGATTGTCCCTTTTGTTTACTCGAGACCTAACGAGTAACGTAATGCCGTTTTTGTTTGTGCCAGTGAATCATCTGTCGGGTGCCAGTAATAAATGCCATCCGCTTCTTTACCACCGGTTCCTTCAAGCTTTAAATTCTTTTGATTTTTAAAGGCATCCATATAGTCAAAAGCCAGTGTCCGCATCGGTTTAAACGAGACGTTCGTTTGCGCGTTTTTACCAACGACATCCATGATGGAATTGAATTTACTGACGGAAACATCGGATGATAATTTTGCAATTACTTGTTCAATGACTTGGCGTTGACGCATTTGTCGACCAAAGTCACCCCGCGGATCATCATAACGCATCCGAGTATATTTTAAAGCCTGTTTTCCATTCAAATTAATTTTACCGATAGCAAACTTTTCACCTTCATAATCGAAATCAATATCATTTACTACTGTAACTCCACCAACAGCATCAACTAACGAAGTAAATCCTTCCATGTTGATTTCCGCGTAATAGTTAATCGGAATATCTAGGAATTTTTCAACCGTCTTGATCGCCATTTCCGGTCCGCCAAATGAATAGGCGTGGTTGATTTTATCATTTGTTCCATGACCGACGATATCGACTTTCGTATCGCGTGGAATACTAATCAATCGACTTTCATTTTGTGTTGGGTTGAGTGTCATGACCATGATTGAGTCACTCCGGCCTCGTTCACCTGGGCGTTGGTCAACTCCAAGCAGTAAGACCGAGACTGGTTTTTGTTTTTCAACGACTTTATCCCCTGTATTTTTGACCGGCGATTGAATTTTTTTGACTGTCTGATCCACTTGATAGTAGGTATAGCCGATAAATCCTCCGATTCCGACAATCAATACTAACGCAATTAATAACATAATCTTTAACGGTGTCCACCGCTTTTTAACTTTTCGTCTTTTTTTGACACGTTCCACGTTTTCACTTTCCTTTCTCTTCTCTACCACTTATTCATTATGTAACTTCATCAGTTCTCGTTAGTATCGGTCAAACAAAAACGATCTTACAGTCGAGTATACTGAA
>Ga0308161_1001638_pt1 | contig 26071 bp, 22 predicted proteins | sample PhyFR2_FD_201034 | JGI IMG/M metagenome (GOLD analysis project Ga0308161, IMG submission 201034) | Phyllosphere microbial communities from UC Gill Tract Community Farm, Albany, California, United States - DLSLF.R2 | ecosystem: Host-associated > Plants > Phyllosphere > Unclassified | place: USA...
CTTGCATCCCGCAGGGCCTTCGCCGTGCCGGAGCGGATCCGCGCATAGCGCCGGACGAAGTAGTCGTGCGCGGGGTGGGTCGGGTCGGCCGCCTCCGCCGACAGGACCGCGTACAGCGCGATGATGCCGCCGACGCCGCTGTTGTGCCGGGCGAGGTCGACCATGCCGCGCAGGATCCCGATGCCGTCCTGCCCCTGTGACCCGTTGCGGCGGAACCGCTCGCGGTCCTCGCGGTCGCGCGTCTCCAGCACCGCCTCCATGAGCGATTCCTTGGTGGGGAAGTGGTGCGCGAGGCCGGCGCGCGAGATCTCGCAGATCTTCGACAGTTCGAGCATGGTCGCACTGTTGTAGCCGACGCGGCCGAAGAGCGCGGTCGCGGCCGCGATGATCTGCTCCCGCCGGGCTCGGCCGGTGGTGTATCCGCGTTCTGTCGTCATCGATGTCCCATCGTAGGCGTCAGATGAAAACCTACACTTGTGCCGGTTTTCATGCTAGCGTGCCATCAATCGGAACCGAGCACCCTGTCCGGCCACCCGAACCCGCCCATACCCGCAAGGACTGACAATGTCGTCGACTTCATCTGACGCCCCCGAGCTGCGTCCCCCGATCACCGAGACCACCTTCGTCGCCACCGCCTCCGGCGAGGACGACCCGCCCGCGCCCCTCAAGGGCGTGCGGCGCCTGCTGTGGTGGATCGTCCCCGCCAACTTCGCGATCTTCGTGATCTGGGGCGCGGTCCCCGGCATCCTGCTCCAGGCCCAGCTGATCGCGATGTTCCCCGACGAGAAGACCCAGGTCGCGAACATCGCCATCGTCATGACGATCGGCGCCCTCGGCGCCATGATCGCCCAGCCCGCCGCGGGCCAGCTCTCCGACCGCACCCGGGCGAAGTCCGGCCGCCGCGCGGTGTGGATCGTCGGCGGAGCGATCGTGGGCGGCATCGCCCTCATCGTCCTCGGCTTCATGAACAGCCTCATCGGGATCATCGTCGCGTGGACCCTGATCCAGGTCGCCTACAACTTCGCGCAGGGCCCGCTCTCCGCGGTGCTTCCCGACCGCGTGCCGGTCGCCCGCCGCGGCACCTTCGCCGCCCTGTCCGGCATCGGACTCATGCTCGGTGCGCTGGGCGGACAGATCGTCGGCTCCCAGCTCGCGCACACCATCACCCTCGGCTATGTGATCTTCGCGGCGTTCGCCGTCGTCGTGCTGATCGGCTTCGTCATCGCCAACCCCGACCACCCGAGCACCAACTTCCAGAACGAGCCGTTCAGCTTCGCGGAGTTCCTGCGCACCTTCTGGGTCAACCCGGTCAAGCACCCCGACTTCTTCTGGGCGTTCACCGGCCGCCTGCTGCTGTACACCGGCTACTTCGCCGTGACCGGCTTCCAGCTGCTGATCCTGAAGAACTACCTCGGCGTGAAGGACCCGTTCGCGGTCATCCCGCTCCTGGGCATCCTCAGCCTCGCCGGCGTGCTCATCGCCACGGTGATCTCGGGCCCGCTCTCCGACAAGGTCGGCCGCCGCAAGCCCTTCGTCTTCGGATCCTCGCTGCTGATGGCCGTCGCCCTCGTCGTGCCGTGGATCACGCCCTCGTACACCTCGTGGATGATCATGACGGTGATCAGCGGATTCGGGTTCGGAATGTTCCAGGCGGTGGACACCGCGCTGATGAGCCAGGTGCTCCCGTCGGCGAAGAACTTCGCGAAGGATCTCGGGGTCGTGAACATCGCCGCCACGCTGCCCCAGACGTTCGCCCCCGGTGTCGCCGGTGCGATCGTGCTGGCCTTCGGCTACGGCGCGCTCTTCCCGATCGCCATCGTGCTCAGCGTGCTCGGCGCGATCAGCGTCTGGTTCATCAAGTCGGTCAAGTAGTCAAGGAGAGAACACATGACGGACACCGAGGTGCGCTTCCCGTACCAGGACGCCGCGCTCGACATCGAGCAGCGCGTCGAGGATCTGCTCAGCCGGATGGATGCCGCCGACAAGGCCGGCATGCTCTTCCACACCATGGTCGGCATCGGCGACCCGTCCGAGGGCAATCCCACGTTCGGGCTGCCCTCGGCGCACTCGATGATCCGCAAGCGCCGGATGAATCACTTCAACCTGCTCGGCTCGGCGCCCAGCGGCCGCGAGTTCGCCGCGTGGAGCAACGCGCTGCAGCGCTTCGCCCGCGAGGACGGCCTCGGCATCCCGATCACGTTCTCGACCGATCCGCGGCACGCGTTCAGCGACAACCCCCTGACCTCGATGTTCGCCGGTCCCTTCTCGCAGTGGCCCGAGACGCTCGGCTTCGCCGCCCTCGCCTCGCCGGAGCGGCTCGAGCGCTTCGGCGACATCGCACGGCAGGAGTACCTCGCTGTCGGACTGCGCGTCGCACTGCATCCGCAGATCGACCTCGCCACCGAGCCGCGCTGGTCGCGGATCAACGGCACGTTCGGCGAGAGCGCCGACCTCACCAGCGAGCTCGTGGTCGGCTACATCCGCGGGTTCATGGGGTCGGAGCTCGGGCCGGAGTCGGTCTCGACCATGGTCAAGCACTTCCCCGGCGGCGGTCCGCAGCTCGACGGCGAGGACCCGCACTTCGAGTGGGGCAAGGAGCAGGTCTACCCCGGCGGTGAGCAGGAGTACCACCTGCGTCCGTTCATCGCGGCCATCGGCGCCGGCGCCACCCAGATGATGCCGTACTACGGCAAGCCGGTCGGCACCGACTGGGAGGAGGTCGGCTTCGGCTTCAACAAGGACGTGCTGACCACGCTGCTGCGCGACCGCCTCTGCTTCGACGGCATCGTCTGCACCGATTGGGGCCTGCTCACCGACGCCGACATCCTGGGGACGCCGATGCCGGCGCGGGCCTGGGGCGTCGAGCACCTCACGCGGCCCGAGCGGATGGTGAAGGCGCTGGACGCCGGCATCGACCAGTTCGGCGGCGAGCTGTGCACCGACGTGCTGTTGGAGCTGCTCGCTTCGGGTGCGGTGGCCGAGGACCGTCTCGACGTCTCGGTGCGGCGCCTGCTGCGGGAGAAGTTCCGCCTGGGGCTGTTCGACGACCCGTTCGTCGACGAGGAGCACGCCGAGGCCGTCGTCGGCCGTGCGGACTTCGTGCAGGAGGGCCTGGACGCGCAGAGTGATTCGCTGACGCTGCTCACGAACACGGATGCGATCCTGCCGCTGACCCGCGACGTGAAGGTCTACGCCGAAGGCGTGGCATCCGACGTCCTCGCCGGGTACGCGACTGTCGTAGAGACACCGGCGGAGGCCGACGTCGCGATCCTGCGCATCAAGGCGCCGTTCGAGGACCGCGACCGCGGCGGGTTCTCGGCGATGTTCCACTCCGGGTCGCTGGAGTTCCCCGCTGAGGAGCACGCCCGTCTGACGGCGATCGCCGAGGCCGTGCCGACGGTGATCGACATCTACCTCGATCGCCCGGCCGTGCTGGGCGGCCTCGAGGAGTCGGCTCGCGCCGTGCTCGCGGACTACGGCGCTTCGGACGAGGCCGTGCTGCGTGTGCTGTTCGGCGAGCGGGGTCCGCAGGGCTCGCTGCCGTTCGATCTTCCGCGTTCGGATGCCGCGGTCGTCGCGAGCCGTTCCGATGTCGCCTTCGACACCGAGGACCCCACCTTCCGCTTCGGCCACGGCCTGCGGTACTGACGCCGGGAGCGCGCGCACGTGTGAGGCCCCTGCCGATCGGCAGGGGCCTCACACACGTTCGGGAGGAGTTCTCACGTTCGGGAGGAGCTCTGAGCCAGGATGCTCCTCCCATCGCGGAGTTCTCCTCCCGAACGTCGGCCCTGATCAGCCGGAGACCGCGCTGCTGCCGGGGATGGCCGCGATGAGCTCACGGGTGTACTCGTGCGCCGGGGCTCCCAGCACGTCGGCGGCGTCGCCGCTCTCGACGACCCGCCCCTTCTGCATCACGACGATGCGGTCGGAGATCTGCCGCACCACGCCCAGGTCGTGCGAGATGAACAGGTAGCTCAGCCCGAACTCGGCCTGCAGGTCGACCAGCAGCTGCAGGATCTGCTCCTGCACGGAGACGTCCAGCGCCGAGACGGGCTCGTCGAGGATCATCAGCTCGGGGCCGATGGCGAGCGCCCTGGCGATCGCCACGCGCTGCCTCTGACCGCCCGACAGCTCACCGGGACGCCGATCCGCGAGCTCCGACGACAGGCGCACCCTCTCGAGCAGTTCGCGGACCAGCAGGCGCTGCGAAGAGCGGTCCCCCACGCGGAACGACCGCAGCGGCTCCGCGACGATCCGCTCGACCGTCATCCGCGGGTCGAGCGACCCGAACGGGTTCTGGTAGACCACCTGCATCCGGCGGCGCAGCTGACGCAGGCTCTCACCGGTGGCACGGGTGATGTCCTCGCCGTCGAGCAGGATCGTGCCGGCATCCGGCTGCACGAGCCGCGCTGCGATCCGGGCGCTCGTGGTCTTGCCCGAACCCGACTCGCCCACGATCGACAGCGTCTTCCCCCGCGGTACCGCGAAGGACACGTCGTCGGCGGCGAGGAACGATCCGCCACGAACGCCGTACGTCTTGCCGAGGCCTCGCACCTCGAGGATGCTCTCGGCGCGCGCCGAGGGCGCGGAGGAGCCGGCCTGCGCCGCCACCCGCTCGCGGAAGGCCGCGAACAGCGCGCTCTCCTCGCCCGCCTGCACCTGCGGGACCAGCCGCCCCTCGCGCAGGCCGGGAGCCGCCGCGACGAGGCGACGGGTGTACTCGTGCGTCGGCGCGTTCAGCACATCGGCGGTCGCGCCGCGCTCCACGATCTCGCCCTGGTACATCACGATGATCTCGTCGGCGCGATCGGCGGCGACGGCGAGATCGTGGGTGATCAGCAGCACGGCGGTGCCGTGCTGCTGCACGAGCTCGTCGAGCTGGTCGAGCACATGCCGCTGCACCGTGACGTCGAGGGCGCTGGTCGGCTCGTCCGCGATGACGAACTGCGGTCCGCACGCCCACGCGATCCCGATCAGGGCGCGCTGACGCAGGCCGCCGGACAGCTCGTGCGGGTATTGCGACGCGCGCAGGGCCGGCTCGGGGATGCCGACCTCGTCGAGGATCTCCACGGCACGCGCGGCCGCGGCGGCCCGCGGCATCCGCCGGTGGATCCGCAGCGTCTCCGCGATCTGCTCGCCCACCCGCATGAGCGGATTCAGCGAGGATCCGGGGTCCTGCGGCACGAAGCCGATCTGCGCACCGCGGATCTTCCGCAGCGCGCGCTCCGGCAGTCGCACGAGGTCGTTGCCGGCGAAGCGGATGGAGCCGCCCGTGATCCGGCCGTTCTCGGGAAGGCGGCGGATCAGGGCCTGAGACACGGTGGACTTGCCCGAGCCGGACTCGCCGACCAGTGCGACCACCTTGCCCGCCGGCACTTCGAAGGAGATGTCGTGGACGACCTCCTTCCAGCGTCCGCGTGTGCTGTAGTCCACGCGCAGGCCGTCCACCTGCAGCAGAGCCCCGCTCATCGCTCGCCTCCGATCGCTCGCGCCACGCGGTTCACGGCCAGCACCACGGCCAGGATCACGAGACCCGGGATGATGCTGAGCCACGGCTGCGCGGCGATGAAGTCCCGTCCGGCCGCCGACAGCGCGCCCCACTCGGGTGCGGGAGGCGGGGCGCCGAAGCCGAGGAAGGTCAGCGCCGAGACGCCCAGGATGGCCGTGCCCAGCTCGAGCGCGGCGACGGCGATGACCGGGCGCGCCGCGTTGGGCAGCACGTGCCGGAACACCACGGCGGGCATGCGCGCGCCGAGGGTGCGTGCCGCCTCGACGTACTCCTCGTTGCGCACCCGCAGCACCTGCGAGCGCATCACGCGGGCGAAGCTGCCTGCGGCGCCCAGGCCGACGCCGAGCCCGATCGAGACCGGGCCGAAGCCGAGAGTGGCGACGACGATGAGGGCGAGCAGGATGCCCGGGATCGCGACGAGCACGTCGACCAACCGCATGATCGCGAAGTCGACGGGGCCGCCGAGGAATCCGGACGCCAGCCCCACCAGGCCGCCGACGACGACTCCGACCGCCACCGCGAGCGCAGCCGAGACGATGGAGAGCGCCGTGCCGTGCACCACACGGGAGTACAGGTCCCGCCCGAGGTTGTCGGTTCCGAAGAGGTACTCGGCGCTGGGAGGCAGCAGCCGGTCCTTGGGGACCGACAGGTAGGGGTCGTGCGTGGACAGCAACGAGGGTGCGACGATCGCGACGGCGACCAGCAGCAGCACGAGCAGGCTGATCACGAATCCGGGCTGACGGAGCAGTCTCATGCGGTGACCTCCTTCGGCTCGTCCGCGGGTTGCGCGGTGCGCGCGGGCCGGCGTCCGGAGCGCCGCGTGCGGGGGTCGATCACGCCGTACGCCAGATCGACCACGAGGTTCACGGTCGCGTAGACCGCGGCGATCATCAGCACGATGCCCTGGATGACGTTGATGTCACGGGCGAGCACGGCGTTCACCGTCATCCGCCCGATGCCGTCGCGCGAGAACACCGTCTCGACCACGGCGGTGCCCGCCGCGAGGTATCCGATGGTCAGGCCGAGCACGGTGATCGTCGGCAGCAGCGCGTTGCGCAGCAGGTGCGCGGTGAAGATCCGCCACGGCGGCACGCCCTTGGCCACCGCGGTGAACACGTGCTGGCTCGCCTGCGCCTCGAGCACGGCCGCAGAGAACACCTGGAACAGGATGGCCCCGACCGGCAGAGCCAGCGTGACCGCAGGGAGGATGGCGCTGCCCGGCTGGCGACTGCCCGATGACGGCAGCCAGCCGAGCGTGAAGGAGAAGAAGCTGATCAGCAGCAGACCGGTCAGGAATGCCGGGATGGCGACTCCGAAGGGCGGGATCTGCAGCAGCAGGTTGCGCAGCCAGCGCACCGGGGCGAGGAAGGCGAGGAACGTGAAGAGCACGGCGATCACGATCGCGATCACGAGGGCGATGAGGGCGATCTCCACCGAGTTCGGCAGAGTCCGCGCGATCATCGTCGCCACGGGCTGACCGGTGGCGATCGAGATGCCCAGGTCGCCGTGCACGAGCATCCCGAGGCGATGCCAATACTGCTCCCACGGGGTGCCGGCCAGACCGTACTGCTGCCGGAGTCGCTCGAGCGCCTCCGGGTCGACGATCGTGTCGCCGCCGCTCTTGCTGGCGAGAGCGGCGAGCAGGGGATCGCCGGGAAGGAAGGTGATCAGGAGGAACACGACGGTGTACGTCGCGAGCACCACGAAGATGAACTGCGCCAGCTTCGGTGCGATGTAGCGCAGCACGCGCAGCGTCGCGTTCACGGTTTCGCTCCCGTCATCCCGATCACCTTCCCGCCGTGTCCGGCTCAGCCCTTGACGGTGACGTCGTGCAGGATGATCCGCGACGAGGAGTCGAACTCGACGCCGGAGACGCCCTTCTGCGAGGCGTGCACCTGGGCGACCTCGAGCAGGGGCACGAGGTACGCCTTCTCGACGATGCGCTTCTGCACATCCTCCAGGATGGCGGTGCGCGCCTTCGGGTCGGCGGTCTCGGCCTGCGTGGCCAGCTGCTCGTCGAGCTCGGGGTCGGTCACCACGGCCCAGCGCGCCTTGGAGGCGGACGAGAACATCACCCGCAGCACGTCGGGGTCGGTGCGCGTCAGGCCGGCGCCGAGGAAGTCGAAGTCCTTGGAGGCGACGGCGCCGAAGAAGTCGCCGGCGGTGACCATGTTGATCTTCAGGTCGATCCCGGCCTTCGCCAGCTGCGCCTGCGTCGCCTCGAGCACGTCCTGACCGTAGAACGCCGTCACCGAGACGGACAGCTTGGTGCCGTCCTTCTCGCGGATGCCGCCGGCCCCGGCCTTCCAGCCCGCGTCGTCGAGCAGCTTCTGGGCGCCCTTGAGGTCGTACGCAAGCGCGTCCTTCTGGGCGAGGAACGACGGGGTGGCGGAGCTGAGCACACCGGTCGCCGCCGGGACCTTGCTCGAACCGGTGAGGTCCTTGATCTCGGCGCGGTTCGTGGCGAGGATCATCGCCTCGCGCACGGCCGGGTCGGAGACGATCGGGCGGTCGGTGTTCGGCACCAGGGAGTGCGGGACGCCGGGGTTGGCGCGCGCGTAGATCTCGTACTGGTCGGTGCCGAAGCGCTTCTCGTCGGCCGCGGGCAGGTCCAGGATCATGTCGAACTCGCCGGTCTGCAGACCGCCGGTGCGGACACCGGGCTCAGGCGTCACGGCGAAGGTGATCTTCTTGACCCCGGCGTCGCCCTTGCGGGTGCGCAGCGCGGAGCCCCAGTCGTAGCCCTTGCGCGCGGTCACCACGACGGAGTCGTTGGAGGTGTAGCTGTCCAGGACGAACGCGCCGGACCCCACCGGATGCTGGCAGCGCTCCTCGGCGGTCATCGCGGCGGACTCGTCGGAGAGCAGGCCGAGCGTGATGGTGCTGGCGCCCTGCAGGAACTGCGCGTTCGGCTCGGCGAACGCGACCTTGACCGTGGAGCCGTCCACGACGGTGGTGCCCTGGTAGCCGGCCAGGTACTGCGAGGCGAGGGCTGCGGTGCTGCCCAAGGCCGCCAGGGCGTCGAAGTTCGCCTTCACGGTCTCGGGCGTCAGCTTCGAGTCGTCGCTGAAGGTGACGTCGTCGCGCAGCGTGAAGGTGAACTCGGTGAGGTTGTCGTTCGCCTCGAAGCTCTTGGCGAGCCAGGGCACGATCTCGCCGGTCTCGGGGTTCTGATCGACTAGGGAGTCGACCAGCTGCCGCCCGATGTTCAGTGCGGTGGTCAGGGTCACCTGCTGCGGGTCCAGGCACACCGGGTCGTCCTGCACGGCGATGTACAACTCGTCCTTGGTGGTGCCGCCACCCCCGCCGCCCCCGCCGTTGCCGGCGGAGCAGCCGGCAAGGAGACCGGCGCCGAGGGCGGCGGCGCCGAGGGCCGCGGCCCAGCGTGCGGATGCATGTCGTGTCGAGATGTTCACGATCTTCCTCTCAGAGTCCAGCAGTTTCGGGTACAGCGGATTCAGGCAGGCGGTCAGCCTGCGGTGGGCAGCTCGCCGTGCACGAGACGACCTCGTGACACGACGGCGACGATGTTCTCGAGCCTCAGGTCCTCGATGTCCTCCCAGGGCCGGCCGCGCAGCACGACGAAGTCGGCTCCGTGACCGGGGGCGAGCGAACCGATGCGGTCGGACATGCGGACCACATCGGCGGCGTCGGAGGTGGCGGCGCGCAGCGCACGCTCGGCGGTCCAGCCGAACATCCGCGCCATCAGGCGCACCTCCTCCATCTGGTCGCCGAACTGCACGAAGACACCGTTCGCATCGGTGCCGAGGACGAAGCGGATGCCTGCACGGCCGGCATCGCCGAACAGGGAGTCGCGGTAGGCGACGACGTCCTTCGCCTTCGCCTGGGCCTCTTCGCCGACCGCGACGCGGCCGTCGGCGATGGCGTCATTGATGAGCAGGGTCGGCGCGACCGAGATGTTCCGCTCGATGAGGCGATCCCACTGGTCGGGCTCGAGCCCGGTGCCGTGCTCGATGGAGTCGACCCCGACCGACAGGGCGATTTCGTTGCCCTCGGCGGAGTGGCTGTGCGCGGCGACGGGCATGCTCAGCGCGTGCGCCTCGTCGATGGTCGCGCGGATCTCGTCCAGCGTCTGGTTGCGCCAGCCGACCTTGTCGCCCATGGAGAGCACGCCGCCGGTGGTGAAGATCTTGATGCCGTCGGCACCCATGCGCGCGTACTCGCGCACGAGCTTGCGGCACTCGTCAGGGCTGTCGGCGGTGCGTCCGCGGTGCGGGTAGTGCGGCGGGATGAACAGGTCGCCGTGACCGGCGGTCATGCCGACGGCGCCGTGCACCAGGATGCGGGGGCCCTGCTGGATGCCCTCGTCGAAAGCGCGCTTCACGGCCAGCTGCCGCTCGTCGCCGGACAGGTCGCGCAGGGTGGTCACGCCGGCGCGGGCGGCCTTCTGCGCGTTGTTGGCGATGTGGAAGACCTGCTCCTCCCACGGGGTGATGAGCGGCCACGACGACCAGTCAGCGCGTCCGGAGCCCGAGTACGCACCCAGGTGCACGTGCGTGTCGATCAGACCGGGGATGACGCAGTATCCGTCGAGCCGCTCGTCATGGGACTCGACCGCCTCGATGCGATCGCCCGACCACTCGAGGCTGCTCGCCCCGCGGTAGGCATGGCCGTCCCAGAGAGGGATGCCTCGGATGCTGTCCGTCGTGGTCACTGCTGACTCCTCCGTGTGCGGGTTGACTGACGCTAGCAGATCTCCCGCCACTTGTTGATAGGTTTGGTCGATCATTACGCAACTTGTTGACTAGTTGTGACGATGGTGGCGACTGACGGCCCCGGGCCGAATATGCTTGCCTGGAGCAGGGGGACGGCGATGACCGACGGCACGATGGGCGCGTGGAGCGAGCGCAGGACGCGCACCCCGCTGACCGACAGCGAACGCATACTCAGCGGCGTGCTGAGGCACGTCCGCGAGGCGGTCGCCTCCGACAGCACTCTGCCCGGCGAGCACCGGCTCGCCGAGGCGCTCGGATGCACCCGGCAGCAGATCCGCCATGCACTGTCCGATCTGGAGAACCAGGGGATCGTCGTCCGCCGCCAGGGGGCCGCGACGACCATCGACCCGCTCACCCTGCGACTGAGCGCCCGCTTCGAGGCGCGCGTGGAGTACGGCGACGTCCTGGCCCGCATGGGGTACACCCCCTCGGTCGAGGTGCTCTCGGCATCCTTCGAGCCCATCCCGGACGAGATCGCCGCTCTGCTGCATCCGCAGATCGAGCCGGTCGGCGCGCACATCCGGCTGCGCTGGTACGCCGACGACATCCCCGCGATGGTCGGCGAGTACATCCTCCCGCTCCCCGCGGGCATGGAGCGACCGTTCATCGACCCCACCCGCCCCGTCTTCGACATCGCGCAGGACCTCTGGTCCGAGGCCATCGCGTGGGAGGTTGTCTCCGCCGGCGTCACGGCCCTCACGGCCGAGGAGGCCGAGCACCTCGAGCAGCCCGAGGGAGAGGTCGCGAAGATGTGGACGATCGTCGGCGCATCGCTCAGCGGCAAGCGCATCTCGTATTCGCGCGAGGTGCATCACCGCGACCTGGTCACCTACTCGTTCATCCGCTCCGTGAAGGAGCCGTGGAAGATCGGACCGCGCTGACGCGCAGCCCTCACCTGGGCGCGGACTCGGTCGCCTCCTCGGAGGTCCCTGGAACCCCGACGGCATCCGCGCGGCCGTGACCGCCGAGCTTCTCCACGGCGAAGTCGAGCAGCGCCGACGCACGCGGCGTGAGCTTCATGTCCGCCGGCCAGATCCCCACCACGTGCGACACCGTCACCGGCGGGTCGAACGGGCGGATCACGATGGGCCGCCCCTCCGAGCTCATCGGGAGCGCGTTCGGGCGCGACATGAGCAGGCCGTAGCCGAGACCACGCCCCACGAGAGCCTCGACGAGGATGATCTGGGTGACCTTCGCCGCGATCCGCGGCTCGAGACCGCGCGCGGTGAACGCGTCGGTCACGTTGCGGATGCCGGGCGTCGCGTCGTACAGGATGTAGGGCTCGTCGGCCAGCTCCGCGAGGTCGACCGTGTCGTGCGCGGCGAGCGGATGCTCGGGATGCAGGTGCGCCTCGAGCTCGGTCGCGTAGATCCGGCGACGCCGGTATCCGACGGGGAGCGACACGTCGTACACGAGCGCCACGTCCAGCCGACCCGCCTCCAGCGCGGACAGCAGCTCCTCGTTGGTGCCGACCATGATCTCGATCGTCACCCCCGGATGCAGCTTCGGGAATCCCTCGAGCAGCTCGGGCACGACGTTCGTGGCGAAGCTCGAATAGCATCCGAGCCGCACCGGTCCCTGCAGTTCCTGCTCCCGCCCCGCACCGAGGACGAGCTCATGGGTCTCCGCGACGATCTGCCTCGCCCGCCGGGCGAAGTCCTGGCCGGTCGGCGTGAGCGTGAGCCCCCTCGCCTTGCGCCGCACGCACAGCTGCTCGCCCACCGCGTTCTCCAGGCTCGTGATGGCCTGCGACAGCGCCGACTCCGAGATGTGCAGGTGCGCGGCGGCCGCGCTGAGCGTGGGGAAATGGGGCAGCGCGGCGAACAGCTCCAGCTGCCTCAGGCTCACATCGACCACGGCGGCTCCTTCTCTGATTCTTCAGTCGAATCGAACTATATCCGCGAATAACTGTGATTTACACGTAGTCCTGCGCACCGCACGATGGGAGAAACCCGCATCCCAGCCCTCACCCGGAGGGCGATGACAATGACGTTAGGGACAACGATGACCACCTCCTCCGCCGCAGGAAAGCGCGCCTCGCAGCGCCGAATCGCCTTCGCGACCATCATCGGCACGACCATCGAGTGGTACGACTTCTTCATCTACGCCACCAGCGCCGGCCTGGTGTTCGCCCAGCTCTTCTTCGAGCCCGCAGGCAAGGAGATCGCGCTCCTGCTGTCATTCGCTACCGTCGGCATCTCGTTCCTCTTCCGCCCGCTGGGCGCCTTCCTCGCCGGCCACTTCGGCGACATCATCGGACGGCGGGCGATGCTGGTCGTCACCCTGGTCCTGATGGGCGTGGCGACGACTCTCATCGGCACCCTCCCCACCTACTCGCAGATCGGCATCACGGCGCCCATCCTGCTGCTCCTGCTCCGCATCCTGCAGGGCCTGTCCGCCGGCGGCGAGTGGGGCGGCGCGGTGCTGATGGCCGTGGAGCACGCGCCCGCCGACCGCCGCGGCCGCGCCGGCTCCTGGCCGCAGCTCGGGGTGCCCCTCGGGTTCCTGCTGGCGTCGGGCATGACCGCGCTGATGACGGGCGTGATCTCCCCCGGCGAGGCATACCTGCAGTGGGGCTGGCGCGTGCCGTTCCTGGTGAGCATCGTGCTGATCGTGGTGGGCTTCGTGATCCGCCGTTCCGTGGAGGAGAGCCCGGTGTTCGCCGAGATCGCCGAGCGCGGAAAGCAGGCCGGCCTGCCGATCGTCACGCTCTTCCGGCGCCACTGGCACCTGGTGCTCCTCGCGGCCCTCGTCTTCGTCGGCAACGGCACCCTCGGCTACATGACCACCGGCGGCTTCCTGAACAGCTACGCGATCAGCGTCGGCCATCTCGAGACCACCTCGGTGCTGCTCGCCGCCGTCTTCGCCGCCGTCGTGTGGTTCTTCTCCACGCTGCTGGCCGGATACCTCGCGGACGCGATCGGCCGGCGGAGCACCTTCCTCATCGGCTTCGGCCTGCAGGCCGTCATCGTCTTCCCGGTCTTCTGGCTCGTCGACGCCGGCGGACTCCCCGGCCTCTACGTGGCACTGCTGCTGATCTCGACGGGTCTCGGCCTCACCTACGGACCGCTGGCGGCGTGGTACGCCGAGATCTTCCCGGCATCCATCCGCTTCTCGGGCGTCTCGATCACGTACGCCATCGGCGCGGTGCTGGGCGGGGCGTTCGCGCCGATGATCGCCCAGATGCTGCTGGGCGCGACCGGCACCACCGCGGCGGTCTCCGCCTATCTGCTGCTCGCCACACTGCTGGGGGCCGGCGCCACGCTGTGCCTGCGCGATCGCCGCGGCATCGCACTCGGCCCCGACAACGAGGACGAGCAGGCTGTCGGAGCCACGGTCTTCGCATCCGCCGCGCCCGCAGGCGAGGTCGCCGGCCAGCTCGCGGGAACGCGATGATGCCCGCCCCGGCACGCACGTCAGTCAAGGAGAAGCAATGGTAGACAGCAGCACCAGGATCGCGATCATCGGCGGAGGGATGGGCGGCCTCACCGCCGCCATCGCTCTCACGAAGATCGCCGGAGCACAGGTGACAGTGTTCGAGCAGGCGAGCCGTCTGGGCGAGGTCGGCGCAGGGGTCACGCTCGCGCCGAACGCCGCGCGAGTGCTCGACAGGCTGGGTGTGCTCGACGGGATCCGAGCGGTGGGCGCCATCCCCGACGGGCACGGCGTGTACCTCGACGGTCTGGGCAACCTCGTCACCGATGCCGCCTGGGAGGACTCGGCCCAGAGGTATCAGAACATCGGGATGTACCGACCCGACCTCATCGACGGCCTCGCGAAGCACGTCGACCCCGATTCGATCCGCCTCGGCCACAGGCTGAAGTCGGTGCAGACGGTGGATGCGGGCGTGCGGGTCGAGTTCGAGAACGGGACGGAGGAGATCTTCGACGCGGTCGTCGGCGCCGACGGCATCCACTCGGTCGTGCGGGGCGCCGTGGGCCAGCATCCCGAACCCGTCTACTCGGGGTACCTCGTCTACCGCGGAGTCATGGACGCCTCGCTCCTGCCGGACGACTGGCCCATGATCAGCCAGGTGTGGATGGCGAATCGCCGGCACTTCATGGCCTACCCGCTGCAGCAGCGCAGGCTGTTCAACTTCGTCGCCGGCGTCCCGAGCGACCGGCCGCTCCACGGCGCCTGGTCGGGCCCGGCCGAGGTCAGCGAGCTCGCCGCCGAGTTCTCGGGAGAGGACTGGGACCCGCGGCTGCAGCACTTCATCAGCCTGATCGACAAGACGTTCTGGTGGGGTCTGTTCGACCATGATCCGCTCACCAACTGGTCGCGAGGGCCCATCACGCTGCTCGGCGACGCGGCCCACACGATGCTGCCGCACCAGGGCCAGGGCGTGAGCCAGGCGATCGAGGACAGCGTCGCGCTCGCCACGTTCCTCGCGGCGGCCGACACGATCGCCGACATCCCCGAGGCGTTCCGGCGCTACACCGCGGTGCGCATGCAGCGCACCGCGATCCTGCAGAACGGCTCGCGCCGTGCCGGTGCGATGTTCGACGCGCAGTACGAATTCCAGAACCTTACCAAGCGCGACGCCGACATCCGCGTCGGGCGCGACTTCCGCCGCAGCGCGGTGTTCGACTACGACGCGCACAAGGTCGCCGAAGAGGCGCTCACACGATTCAGAAGGGTTCAGGTCGCATGACTTCGATCAGCATCATCGGCAGCGGCAAGATGAGCGGGGCGATCGCCGAGGTCGCCGCGCGCGCGGGGGCCGGCATCCAGATCATCAAGCGCAGCGCGACCAGCACGTCGGCCGCGCGTCCTGGCCTGGAGTACGGCGTCATGGGCGACGAGCTCACGGGCGACCTCGTGGTGCTCGCCGTCCCCTACGGGGCGTACGAGGGCATCCTGGAGCACTACCGCGACCAGCTCAGTGAGAAGGTCGTGATCGACATCAGCAACCCGATCGACTTCTCCACCTACGACCGGCTGCGCTCCCCCGCGGACTCGTCCACCGCGGCCGAGCTGGCGAAACTGCTGCCCGAGGGATCGGCGGTGGTGAAGGCGTTCAACGTCAACCTCGGCGACACCCTGGTCAGCGGCACCAACGGCACGACCCGCACCACGGTGCTGTACGCGGGAGACTATGCGGATGCCAAGATGAGCGTCGCCGCGCTGATCGAGGCCGCCGGGATGCGCGCCGTCGACGTCGGACCGCTGACCCGCGCCCGTGAGCTCGAGGCGATGGGCTTCCTGCAGATCATCATGGCGGCGCTCGGCCGGACGCGCTACGAGTCGGGGTTCACGCTGCTGGAGTGATCGCGCGCACGCACGTTCGGGAGGAGTTCTCACCTTCGGGAGGAGTCCTGGGACAGGATGCTCCTCCCGTTGCGGAGTTCTCCTCCCGAGCGTGTGGAGCGATCAGCGAGTCGGCTCCGGCCCGATCACCCAGTGCCGCGGGTCGCCCCAGCCGAGTTCGTCGTGTCCGTGCGCGGCCAACGCCAGGCACACGAGGGTACGGCGGTACGCGGCGAACGTCAGGATGTGCGCGATGTTGCCACCGTACGAGATCATCTGCGCGGGCTCGCCGCCGGCATCGACGAAGGTCTCATCCAGCCTGTCCTGGGCGATGACCTCGCGCACGTGCGCGAGGAATGCCGGCCCTTCGACGTCGAGCACGCGCCGCAGCTCTCCGAGGGACTGATCCCGCTCCTGCGCGATGTCGTAGCCGCGCCCGGCCATCACGGCGTTCCACATCGCCAGCTGCCCGGTCAGCCGCGCCAGCAGCGACCGGATGGTCTGCGGGTCGTCGTCGACGTCGATCTCGATGGGCTTCTCCAGGGCGTCCGGCTCGAGCCGCTGGGCGACGCGGATCATCTCCCCGGTCAGCCAGACGTGATGCTCGACCATGCGTGTCAGAAGGTCCATGTCGCTCACCGCTCCTCTCGAGGGGAGACGGATGCTCCCCGGTGGATGGAAATGGACGTCGTTCGCGGCGGGGATGCGGATCTGTCCCGGATGCTGCCGCCATTCGGCGGGCGGCGCCCCGAACGCTTTCGCGAACGCGCGGGTGAACGCCTCGTGCGAGCCGTACCCGGCGTCGACGGCGACGTCGATGAGGGAGGCATCCGTGGTCAGGATCCGGAACGCCGCGCGCTCGAGCAGGATGCGCCTGCGGAACGCCGCCGGAGGCTCGCCCGCGGCCGAGCGGATCACCCGATCGAAGTGGAATCGGGAGAACCCGACCCGCGCCGCGAGCTCGTCGCCGGTGAGCGTCGTCACCTCGTCGTCGCGCATGGCCGCAGCCAGCTCCTCGACGAAGGCGCGAAACGTGTCGTGTGACGAGTCCATGGAAGAATCATCGCCTCGGCGCGGGGCCCGCGCTTGATCCTGTTTGCCGGATGCCGGAGTTCCGTGGCCATCCGCACGCCGCGCCGGCCGCGACCTCAGGCCAGGGTGAGGAACAGCTTCTGCAACTCCTCCATCGTCGGCGCGCCCTCGCGGGCGTCCTCCCCGTCCGCGACGCAGTGGCGCAGTGCGGTGCCGATCACCGCGAAGCCGGCGCGATCGATGGCCTTGCCGACTGCCGCGAGCTGGATGACCACATCGCGGCAGTCGGCATCGGTCTCCATCGCGTCGATCACGGCGGTGAGCTGGCCGCGCGCCCGCTTGAGGCGGTTCACGACCTTGCGGATCTCGTCGTCGGGTGCGGCGCTCATGCGGGCTCCTTCACGCTCGGGCGGGACGCGGCGAGCATCCGCGTTCCGGCGGACCAGGTGAGATACCCGCCGTCGAGGTTGCGCGCCGACCGGCCGTGCTGACGCAGCAGGCGCACGGCGGTGTGCCCGCGCTGGCCGACCTGGCAGTGCACGATCAGCTCGCCGGCGGGCAGGCGGCCGAGATGCGCGCGCAGGTCGTCGACCGGGATGTTCAGCGCGCCGTCGATGGCCCCCGCCGCGTGCTCGGCGGCGGTGCGCACGTCGATCACGGTGGCACCGGCTGCGACGGCATCGTCGACCTCGTGCCACTGGATGCTGTCGGTCAGTCCGGTCGCGGCGTTGTCGGCGATGTAGCCGAGCATGTTGACAGGGTCCTTGGCCGAGCCGAACTGCGGCGCGTAGGCGAGCTCGAGCCTGCTCAGCTGCGAGGCGGTGAGCCCCGCGTGCATGGCCGTGGCGATCACGTCGATGCGCTTGTCGGCTCCGTGCCGCCCGATCACCTGTGCGCCGAGGATGTGATCGGTCTCGGGGTCGACGAGCAGCTTCATGGTCAGCCGCTCCGCGCCCGGGTAGTAGCCGGCATGGTCGGAGGGATGCGCGTGGATCACGCGATGCGGCAGACCGGCATCCCTCAGCCGCTTCTCGCTCCAGCCGGTCATCGCGACGGCCAGCCCGAAGACGCCGACGATCGCCGTGCCGAGGGCGGGCACGGCGTCTGCGGGAGCGTCGTGGAGCAGCCCTTCGGCGGCGGCGATCGCGTCAGCCGCGGTGCGGCCGTGCCGGTTGGCGAGCCCTGCCATCGTGACGAGCGTCGGCTCGGCGGAGAGCGCATCGATCTTCTCGACGCCGTCGCCGACGGCGAGGATCCGCGGGTCGTCGGTGCGCTGCAGCGCGTCGACGGCGATGCCGCCGGTGGGCCCGAGCGGCAGGCCGGCGTCGACGGCGAGGGATGCCGCGGGACGGACGCCCCTGGCATCGATGACGATGTCGGCGGGGACGACCGTGCCGTCGTCGAGGTGCACGCCGTCGGCATCCAGCAGCTCGACCGAGCTGTGCGTGCGCAGATCCACGCCGCGGGTGGTCAGCTCGTCCACGACGAGCGACGCCATCTCCGGGTCGAGAGGACTGAGCGGATGCCCGCCGTGCTGCACGAGCGTGACGGCGAGGCCCCGGTGCGCGAGGTTCTCGACGGCTTCGAGCCCGATGAACCCGCCGCCTGCGACGACCGCGCGGCCGGCCTCCGGCAGGTCGGCCAGAGCCAGCGTGATGCGGTCGACATCGTCGATCGTGCGCAGGGTGGACACGACCGGCCCGCCCTCGACCGATGTGAGCGCGTCGCGCGGCACGGCACCGGTGGCGAGCACGACGTGGTCGTAGTGCTCGTCCGTCACATGTCCGGTCGACAGGTCCTGGATGCTGACGGTCCTGGCATCCCGGTCGATGGCCACCGCGCGGTGGCCCGTGCGCACGTCGAGCTCGAAGCGCGCACGCAGCGACGCGGGCGTCTGCAGGAGCAGGGCGTCGCGGTCGGCGATCACGCCGCCCACGTAATAGGGCAGGCCGCAGTTGGCGAAGCTGACGTGGTCGCCCTGCTCGATCACGATGATCTCGGCCGTCTCGTCCAGGCGGCGCAGGCGGGTCGCTGCGGACATGCCGCCGGCGACGCCCCCGATGATGATCACCCGCATGCGCTCAGGACCTTCCGAACAGCTTCGCCAGGAAGCCCGTGCGCGGCTCGTCCTCGTGACCGCGGCAGCGCCGCGCTGCCGACACTCCGGCCATGACGCTGTCCACGTGCTGGCCGCATCCGGCCCAGGTGGTCTTGCCGCAGGTGCGGCAGGTGACGGCTCGACACATCGATTCGGGTCCTCTCTGTCGTCGGGTGCCACCGTATCAGAAATACCCCCAGGGGTATCTTGGAACTCGCTGAGCGTGACTGCTCAGCGCTCACCCATGGCCCAGGTCGCAACGGATGCCGTTCAGACGGCAGAAGGGCGGCATCCATTGCGACCTGGGATCGGGTGCGCCGGAATGGGCGGCATCCGCTGCGACCTGGAGACGAGCACGGGTCACGCGCCCGTCCGCTCGGCCCTCAGGATCAGCCGGCGAGCGCGGCGCGTCCGGCCGTCCCGGCATCCGAGGCCACGGCACGCCGCAGCGCGATGAAGAACACGATCAGACCGGCGGTGATGAGGATGTGCCCGAGGCCGGCGATCCCGGCGATCATCGCGCTGGACTCCTGGCCGAGCACCGTGAGGATCCCGTGCCAGGTCATCATTCCCGCGGTCACGATCACCCCGGCGTTGTACTGCCAGAGGAACCAGGAGAACAGGCGCGGGCTGCGGGAGATCGCGAAGACCTTCTCGAGCACCAGCACGATCAGCAGCATCACGAAGCCGAGGACCAGCAGGTGCGTGTGCACCACCGACAGCTGGGTGAACGTCGCGTCGGTGAAGTCGTTGGCCTTGGTGAACTCGCGGTAGAACAGGCCGGATGCGACCCCGGCGAGCATGTACGCGAATGCGGCGTTGACGAGTCTCTTCATGATGGGTCCTCCAGGATGGGTCAGATCAGCCCGGCTTCGCGGGCGACGTGGATCGCGCGCGACCGGCTGTCGACGTCGAGCTTGGTGAAGATGTGGGCGAGGTGGCTCTTGACGGTCGCCTCGGTGACGAACAGGGTACGGGCGATCTCGCGGTTCGCGGCTCCGGTGGCGAGCAGCCGCAGCACCTCGGTCTCGCGGTCGGTGAGCCGCGGCAGCGGGCTGCGCAGACCCTCGAGCAGGCGCGCGGCCAGGTCCGGCGCGAGCACCATCCCGCCCGCGGCGGCCCGGCGGATGCCGTCCAGGATCAGCTGCGGGTCGACTTCCTTCAGCAGGTAGCCGGCGGCACCGGCCTCGATGGCGCCGCGGATCTCGGCATCCCGGTCGAAGGTGGTGAGGATGAGCACGGCGGGTGCCGGGTCGAGGGCGCGCAGCGCCGCGGTGGTCTGGATGCCGTCGATGCCGGTGCCCAGGCGCAGGTCGCAGAGCACGACGTCCGGATGCAGGTGGGCCGTGAGGGCGAGCGCCTCCTCGCCGGTCGCTGCCTCTCCGATCACCTGCACGTCATCGGTGTCGAGCACGGCGCGCAGTCCGCTGCGGACGACCGGATGGTCGTCGACGAGCAGCACGGTGACGGTCATCGCGTCTCCTCCTCGGGGGTCGGGGGTGCCGGGTCGGATGCCGGTGGCACGGAAGCGGATGCCGGTGGCGCGGAAGCGGATGCCGGTGGCGCGGGCTCCGGACGGATCGGCAGCTGCACCGAGATCGCCGTCCCCTCGCCCGGGGCGCTCTCGATGTCGAGTCCGCCGCCCAGCTCACGCAACCGCGCCCGCATGAACCGCAGCCCGTAACCGGACGAACGGCTCCCGGCTTCCGCTTCCCACGCGGCCAGGTCGAAACCCGCACCGTCATCGATGATGTCCAGCCGCACCGAGCGCTCGTCGTCGATCAGGCTCATCACCACCCGGCTCGCGGCGGCGTGCAGGCGCACGTTGGCCAGTGCCGACTGCGCGGTGCGCAGCAGGGCCACCTCCACCTCGGTGGGCAGCACGGGCAGCGACTCGTCGACGTGCAGCTCCGCCTGCAGACCGGCCTCGTCGTGTGCGCGGTCCAGCATGCGACGCAGGGCCGCCGCCAGCACGCCGTCCTCCAGCTCGGCAGGTGCGAGCGCGGCGACGATCCGGCGCACGTCGGCGAGGCTGTCGCCCGCGAGCGCCTCGACCTGCGACAGGGCGCGCGCGGCATCGGCATCCGCGGTCCTGTCGGCGCCCGCGTGCGCGAGCAGGCGGATCGACGAGAGCGCCTGGGCGACCGTGTCGTGGATGTCGCGGGAGATGCGGGTGCGCTCTGCGACGGCACCCGACTCGCGCTGCGCGAGCGCGAGCTCGTCCTGCAGGTCCGCCATCTCGTGCTGCGCGCGGGTGAGCGAGTCGACCAGCCGTTCGCGCTCTGTCGCGTCGCGCAGCAGCTGCAGGTAGCCGCGCGAGACGCCGTACGCGAAGACGCCGCCGATCACGGGCCCGAAGACGTTCGCGTAGCTGGTGACGCCGTGATGCAGGATCGGCGCGACGATCACGACCGCCAGCACCAGCGCCGAGAACAGCAGCCCCCACGGGACCGTGAGCAGATGGCCGGCGAGCAGCCAGAGCAGGAAGGCCACCCAGATGAACTCGGGCGAGACGGCCACGGCCGCCAGCCAGATGACGGCGAATCCGATCAGCCATCCCACCGCGAGGCCGCGGGACCGCAGCGGCAGCACGCTGCCCGTGGCGTGCGCGACGAGGATCGCGAGGCCGGCGACCACGGCGGCGGGCACGGGTGTGCCGTCGCCGATCGCGCGGATCACGCCGATCACGGTGAGGACCGCGGCCATGACGTGCTGGCCGATCTCCATCGACCGCACGACCGGCGAGGCGTGCGCGGCCCGGTCGGCGGAGGAGGGTCCCGTCCGCTCAGCGCGCGCCAGCGGCGCTTTCACGACGTTCATGTGTCGATTCTCCCTGCGGGTCGAGCAGATCACCGGGCTCCTGCGTGGCGAGTGCGCCCGAGTCGGATGCCTCCTGCGCAGGCGCGCCCTCCGCGCCGGGAGCCTTCGGCGCCCGCCCCGGCCACCAGATCCGGTCGCCCACCAGGGCGAAGATCGCAGGCACGATCACCGTGCGCACCACGAGGGTGTCGACGACCACGCCGACTCCGACGATCAGGCCCAGCTGCCCGAGGGTGACCAGCGGCAGCACCCCGAGCGCGGCGAACACGGCCGCGAGCACGATGCCCGCGCTGGTGATCACGCCGCCGGTGTGCGCGATCGCCTCGACCATCCCCGCCCGCGTGCCGCGGACAGCCGCCTCGCTGCGGGCGCGGTGCACGAGGAAGATCGTGTAGTCGATGCCGAGTGCCACCAGGAACAGGAACGACAGCAGCGGCACCTGCAGGTCGAGGGCGTGCTGGCCGAACAGCATCCGGCTCAGCCATGCCCCGGCACCGATCGCGGCGAGCGCGCTGGAGAGGTTCACGATCAGCAGCAGCACCGGGGCGACGAGCGAGCGCAGCAGCACGATCAGCACCAGCAGGCTCACGCCCAGCACGAGCGGTGCGACGAGCAGCAGGTCGCGCTGGTTCCCCGCTCGGGCGTCCAGGTCGGTGGCGACGGCGCCGCCGACCACGGCATCCGCCCCCGGGACGGCGTGCACGGCGTCGCGCAGCGCGGTGATCTGGTCCAGGCTCTGTGGCGTGCTCGGCGCGTACTCGCTGGTCACCATGATCTCGGTGAGCTGGCCGTCGTCGGTCTCACCGACGGGGTTCGCGCGGACCACGCCGCCGATATCGGCGACCGCATCGAGCACGGCGTCGGATGCCGCACTGTCGGCGACGATGATGATGGGCTGCGCCTCCCCGGGCGGGAAGTGCGCGGAGAGCACCTCGAGGCCCGCGGCCGACTCGGACTGCACGCGGAACTTCTCCAGCTGGTCGAGCCCGACCGACGTGCCCAGCAGCCCCGTCGCCATCAGCGCGAGCAGAGCCGCACCGGCCAGCAGGCTCACGAGCGGACGACGCACCACACCGGAGGCCACCCGCCGCCAGGCGCGGCCCTGCCGCGGCGCCTCACCCGGACGGGGGATGAACGGCCAGAACACCTTCCGGCCGCACACCGCCAGCAGCGGCGGCAGCAGGAACAGCACGGAGAGCAGCGCGATCAGCAGGCCGATCGCCGAGGAGACGCCCAGGCCGTGCGTGCCGGGGATCACGGCCAGCACGAGCGTGAGGAGTGCCAGCACCACGGTGACGTTCGAGGCGACGATCGCCGGCGCCGTGCTGCGCCAGGCGGCGCTGAGCGCGGCACGGTGGTCCTCCGTCTTCTGCAGCTCCTCGCGGTAGCGCGAGATCAGCAGCAGCGCGTAGTTCGTGCCGGCGCCGAAGACCAGCACGCTGATGATGCCCGCGTCGAACTGCAGGTTCCACAGCGTGCCGGCCGCAGCCGTCATCCGCCCAGCCAGACCGTCGGCGAGCGCGACCACCACCAGCGGGATCAGCCACAGCACCGGGGAGCGGTAGGTGATGATCAGCAGCAGCGCGACGATCAGGATCGTCACCAGCAGCAGCGTGAAGTCGGCACCCTCGAACGACGAGGCGACGTCGGCCCCGAACGCAGGACCGCCGGTCACCTGCAGCGTGACGCCGTCCGGCGCGTGGCCCGCGATGTCCGCGCGCAGCGCGGTGATCACCTCGGCGGTGTCGGCGTTGGTCTCGCCGACCCTGATCGGGGTGATCAGCACGGCGGCCTCGCCGTCCTCACTGATCAGGGGGCCCGTGGAATCGGCATCCGCCTTCTTGTTGAGGACCGGCAGCAGATCTTTCAGCTCGCCGATCTGCACGCCGGTGAGCTTCGCGCCGTCGTTGCGGGAGGCGACGACGAGCACCGACTGCCGGTCGGCGTCGGGGAAGGTCGAGAGCAGCTCGCTCACGCGGGCGGACTCGGATGCTGCTGGTGCCTGCGCGTTGCTGGCGGGCGCCTTCGCGGAGCCGAACGCCCCGAACAGCAGGACCATCACCAGCAGGACGAGTCCCAGCGAGACCCATGCGCCGCGGCGCGAGGTGAGTCGGTCGGAGAGCGGATGCCGAGAGCGGAGTTCTGCCATGACATCCACTCCACCAGCGGCGCCTTCCGCGCACATCGCGAACGGGAGTGAACCCGGTCTCCATCAAAAGGATGAGATGTCGGGCATATCCAGGTCTGCCGTTCGGGAGGAGAACTCCCGTTCGGGAGGAGTGCTCGCTGCCGAGGCTCCTCCCATCACGGAGTTCTCCTCCCGATGAGGGTGCGGCGAATTAGGCTGAGCACATCATGGATCCAACGTTCTGGACGGGCTTCTGGGGAAACGTGGGCCACCTCTGGTGGCTGATCTTCCCGATCATGGGCGTCGCCGGCGGAGTCGCCCGCCGTTGGCAGGTCGCGTCCCGCGAGCGCCACGAGCGCCGCCTGGAGACCCTGCGGCTGAAGAGCGAGCTCAAGACGGCGGAGCTGCAGGCCCGCGCGCTCACCGGTCCGGTCCGCACGAAGCGCGGCGCCCAGGCCAGTCCGGCGGCGGCATCCGTCCCCTCCGACGAGCTCCTGGAGCGCCTGTTCAAGGAGCACGACGAGATCACGGCGCGCTGGCTCGACTATGAGCTCGACGTCGCCAAGCTCATCGCCTTCCCCGCCATGAGCGACGGCCGCCAACCGCTCACTGCCGCATTCCTCCGGGCCAAGAAGACCGCGGACGCCCTGCGTCCGGCATCCGCCGACGCGAAGGTCTCCGAGCAGCGGGTGACCGAGTACCTCGACGCCGTCGGCAACTACGCCGTGGCCTTCGAGGTCGCCGAGCGCGACGCCCGCCGCCTGCGCGATTCGACCTTCAGCGAGGACGAGCGCAAGCGCCTCGATCGCGCGCAGCACATGCTGAAGGTCGCCCTCGACGAGTCGGCGACGCAAGCCGAGCGCCAGGTCGCCTACAAGCGCGTGCGCGATGAGCTCGAGGGCCTCATCCTGCTCTCCGACGAGGCCGTGCAGGTGCTGGAGACCAAGGTCGCCGGCGAGCTGACCCCCGGAAGCGCCGCGGCGCCGCCCGCCGCGCCGGAACCCGAGCGGATGCCCCTGAAGCGGGACGACCCGCGGGGATGAGAGCCCGGAACGTCACGGGCCCGATCGCCCACCACGCCGAGGGACCGGTCTGGGCGGATGCCTGGGGCGGACTGCGCTGGGTCGACGGCGACGCCGGCGACATGCTGACCCTGCGCGACGGTGAGGTCCTCCGCACGCACGTCGACGACGAGTACCTCGCCTTCGTCCGGCCGCGGCAGAACGGCGGCTTCGTCGCGGTGGGCGCCCGCACGCTGTACCTTGCGGACTCGCCCGACGCGGACGCGATCCCCGTGAAGCCGCTCCTCGACGATCCCGCGATCCGCATGAACGACGGCTGCGCCGATCCCCAGGGGCGTCTGCTGACGGGCTCGATGGCCTATGCCTCCACCCCGGGAGCGGCGGATCTGCGACGCGTGGACGCCGACCTGTCGGTGCATCCGGTGCGCAGTGGGCTGACGGTGTCGAACGGCATCGACTTCTCGCCGGCCGGCGACCTCATGTTCCACGTCGACACCATGACCCGGCGCATCGACGTCTACGACGTCGTGGACGGCGAGATCGTCGACCCTCGCCCGTTCGCGGCGTTCAGCGAGGACCAGGGCCTCCCCGACGGCCTGTGCGTCGCCGCCGACGGGAGTGTCTGGGTCGCACTGTGGGGAGGGGGAGCGGTGCACGGCTACGCGCCGGACGGGAGGATGATCGCCCGGATCGAGCTGCCGGTGCCACAGGTGAGCGCATGCACATTCGGCGGCGAGGAGCTGGACGTCCTCTACATCACGACCTCGGCGCAGGGCCTCGCCCCCGACCACGGCACGGCGGCCGGCTCGCTGTTCGCGGCGTCGCCAGGTGTGAAGGGGATGCCGGCACGCGCCTTCGCCGGCTGACGGCAGAGCCCCGCCCGCCTGTGAGGCGCAGGCCGCTCTCACTCAGCCGGGGTGCGAGCGGCCTGCGCCCGACAGACGGGCGGGTGCATCTCAGGCCAGGACGACCCGTTCGGTGCGCTGACGCTGCGCGCCGAGGCCCTCGATCTCGATGCGCATCTCGTCGCCGTCGTCGAGATACGGGAACCGCCCCGACAGGGCGACACCCTGCGGCGTGCCGGTGTTGATGATGTCCCCGGGCTCGAGCACCATGTACTGGCTCAGCTCGTGGACGATCTCGAGCACGGGGAAGATCATGTCGGCGGTCGAGGAGTCCTGCCGCGGCTCGTCGTTCACGAACGAGCGGAGCCGCAGGGCCTGCGGGTCGACCTCGTCGGCGGGGACGAGCGCGGGGCCGAGCGGATTGAACGTCTCGGAGCACTTGCCCTTCGACCACTGCCCGCCCGAGACGTCGAGCTGATACGCCCGCTCGGAGACGTCGTTCGAGATCGTGTATCCCGCGATCACGTCGCGCGCGGCCTCCGGTGACGGCAGGTAGCGCGCGGTCCTGCCGATCACGACGGCCAGCTCGACCTCCCAGTCGACCTTCCGCGCTCCGGGTGGGAGCAGCACG
>Ga0308161_1001640_pt1 | contig 26064 bp, 23 predicted proteins | sample PhyFR2_FD_201034 | JGI IMG/M metagenome (GOLD analysis project Ga0308161, IMG submission 201034) | Phyllosphere microbial communities from UC Gill Tract Community Farm, Albany, California, United States - DLSLF.R2 | ecosystem: Host-associated > Plants > Phyllosphere > Unclassified | place: USA...
TGCGGTTTCGAGTGAACTTCATTCCTCAGGTTGGGTCCCGCAAGGGAGAAAACGACGGCGCAAGCCGTCGTTTTCATTTACTCGCCATGAAACCCGCCCTGCTCGAGCCAGGCTTGAAAGTCGCGCTGGGCGCGGGCAAACCAGGCGCCGCGCGCGGGCATGTTGTGGGTCGAAGAATAAACATGGGGAATATCGCCACCCCGCGTCCAGCGGGCCAGCGCAAGGCGAGTCGGAAAAGCTGCGATATGGTCGTCGGCCGGCCGGAAGTGGCGGCCCGATGTCGGCCTAGCGGAGGAAGGCTCGCGATGTTGATGTTGTTCGATTTGCACTTTTACCTCAACCCTTGTGAATGTAGTCGTAATCCTACGCTCAATCTGTGTAGGGAGATTCCTAATGAGGTTTCAGTGTAACAACGCGAACCTTAGCAGACTTGACGTGTGTCAAACGTGTTCTAGACACAGATTCAAACTGCTGAACTAACTGAGCTTTGCCGTATACATCAGTTCTGTTAAAGTCCCGGCCCATGAGCAAACTATCCCTAGACCGCGTACTGCAATCGCAAGGCTTCGGTACACGCAAATACTGCCGCGCCCTGATCGAGGATGGCGACGTTGCCATCAACGGTGAAGTCCAGGACAACTACAAGACCACCGTCGAGACCGACGGCCTGGTCCTGACCGTGTTCGACGAGGAGTGGGTCTACCGCGAACGCGTCTATATCGCCCTCTACAAGCCGGCCAACTTCGAATGCTCGCGCAAGCCCAGCCACCATCCAGGCGTGCTGACCCTGCTGCCTGAGCAATTTACCTGGCGCGAAGTGCAACCGGTTGGCCGCCTCGACCACGACACCACCGGCCTGCTGCTGATGTCGGACGACGGTCCCTTCATCCACGCCCAGTCCTCGCCCAAGCGCCACGTGCCCAAGGTCTATCAGGCAACGACACAGGAGCCGGTGACCCAGGCCCTGGTCGACCAGTTGCTGGCCGGCGTGCAGTTGATCGACGAGCCGGCCCCGCTGGCGGCCGTCACCTGCATCCAGCGCGGCGAACACCAGATCGAGATCGTGCTGGAGCAGGGCAAATACCACCAGGTAAAGCGCATGCTGGCGGCTGCGGGCAACCACTGCGCGGCGCTGCACCGCTCGCAGATTGGCGGGCTGACGCTCGAGTCCCTAGGATTGAAGGAAGGGGAGTGGTGTTTCCTGGAGCAGGCACAGCTGGATCTATTAGTGCCTGCATAAGGTGCCGTGCGACGTTAAAGTCAGTTTTCCGCGACACTCGTCATCAACTCTTGTCAATATTTCATTGAGAAAGACAAGAGGCAGATCAATAAGATGACGAACCATGCCTACGAAAACGTATAAATATCTCTCCGTTTTAACACTCCTCGTACTCAAGCCCGCATTGGCCCAGCAGGTCGCACCGGACCTGTCCGCCTGTACGCAGATGACGGATAGCGTCCAGCGGCTGGCCTGCTATGACCGCCTTGCGGGTGTGAACCCGGCGCTGACCCATTCGGCCGCCCTTGCTGCCGAGTCGCGCGCCGCTGCGGCCGCGGTCGCCGCCACCGGCGCATCGGCTGGCGGCACGACCGGCGCGGCAGCCGGGGCACCAGTCGCACCGTCCGTGGCGCGGGTCGACCCCGAGGTCGAGGCATCGCTGGACCTGTCGCCGGAAAAGACCCGCGGCTTCAGCCTGGCTGACCACTGGGAATTGGACCAGGAGCACAAGCGCGGCGTGTTCAACTTCCGCCCGCACAATCCGAACTACCTGATGGTGACGCGCACGGCGCACCCGAACAACGAGCCCTACCGGCCGTTCCGCAACCTCGCCGACTTCACGACCGACCTGTCGCACAATGAACTGGTGTTCCAGCTCGGCTTCAAGACCAAGCTGGTCGAGACCGCCTTCGACAAGCCGGTCGATGTCTGGTTCGGCTACACCCAGAACAGCTTCTGGCAGGCCGGCAACCGCGAGGCGTCGAGTCCCTTCCGCGAGACCAATTACCAGCCCGAGCTGATGGTGGTGACGCCGCTGAACTTCAATGTGCTGGGCATGCGTGCGAGCATGCTCAACCTGGGCGTGGTGCACCAGTCGAACGGCCAGGCCTCGACGCTGTCGCGTAGCTGGAACCGGTATTACGCACAGATCGGCCTCGAACGTGCCGGCTTCACGGTGCTCGGCCGGGTCTGGAAGCGCATCAACGAACCGGCGGACGACGACAACAACCCGGACATCGTCGACTACATGGGTCACGGCGACCTGAACATCGCCTACCGCAGCAACGGCCACGATTACCGGGCCCTGCTGCGCAGGAACTTCTCGACCAACCGCGGCGCGGTCCAGCTGAGCTGGGCCTTTCCGCTGGCTGGCCACTTCAAGGGCTATGTGCAGTACTTTTCCGGCTATGGCCAGAGCCTGATCGACTATAACTACTATCAGAACGTCGCCGGCGTCGGCGTGCTCGGCACCTTCTAAGAACGCCAAACAAACCTCCATGGCGGCGTTGCATCGTCTCGCCGTACTAACGTACTGTCTTCGACGATGCGCCTTGCCCTGGAGGTTGTTTGACGCTCTTAGCGTAGCCAGCTGCACTACAATGGCGAGATGAAACTCGCCACCCTCAACGACGGATCGCGCGACGGCCAGCTGGCCGTCGTCTCGCGTGACCTGAAAACCGCCCACATCGCCGACGGCATCGCGCCAACCCTGCAGGCCGCGCTGGACGACTGGGCCTTCATCGCGCCTCAGCTGGCGGCGCTGTACGACGAACTCAACGCCGGTCGCACGCGCCGCCCCTTCGACTTCGACCCGGCCCGCTGCATGGCGCCGCTGCCGCGCGCCTACCAGTGGGCCGACGGCTCGGCCTACGTCAACCACGTCGAACTGGTGCGCAAGGCACGCGGCGCCGAGATGCCGGCGTCGTTCTGGGAAGACCCCTTGATGTACCAGGGCGGCAGCGACGATTTCCTCGGCCCGATGGACGACATCGTGCTGGCGCACGAGGAGTGGGGCATCGACTTCGAAGCAGAAGTGGCCGCGATCACGGGCGACGTCAGGATGGGCGCGACGCCCGACGAAGCGCACCAGCAGATCCGCCTCCTGATGCTGGCGAACGACGTCTCGCTGCGCAAGCTCGAGCGCCTGCAGTCGAAGCCGGCGACGAGCTTTTCGCCGGTGGCCGTGACGCCCGACGAACTGGGCGACGCCTGGCGCGGCGGCAAAGTCCACCTGCCGCTGCGCTCGACCTGGAACGAGCGCCTGGTCGGCCAGCCGGATGCCGGTGTCGACATGGTGTTCAACTTCCCGCAGCTGATCGCCCACCTGTGCAAGACCCGTAACGTGCGGGCCGGCAGCATCGTCGGTTCGGGTACGGTGTCGAACAAGGATGCGTCCCGCGGCTATTCGTGCATCGCCGAACAGCGCTGCCTGGAGACGATCGAATTCGGCCAGCCGGTGACGCAGTTCATGCGCTTCGGGAATACGATCCGGATCGAGATGCTGGATGAGAAGGGGAAGTCGGTGTTTGGAGCGATCGAGCAGAAGGTGGCAAGACTCGAGCGCTAGGGTAGGGTAGGCGCCTCGTGCCTACGCACCTCGCCCCAGAACTCGCTGCTGACTTCTTCCCCGCGCAGGTCCACCTCCACCGGCCGCGCCACCCTGCGCACCGCATCCGCCATACGCAAGGTCCCATCCGGCTCATGCAGCCGGTACCAGAGAAAAGCCACGCCGGACAAGCGCAGCTTCTGTCCGGTGAACAGCGAATCCTTCACGATGCTCAATCCTTCCAGCCGCAGGTCGAAATCCAGCACCAGCATCCCCTCGGTGCGCGCGGCATAGCCAAGGTAGCGCCCTGCATTGAACAGCGGACTGCGGTCGCCCGTTTCCCCGGCCTTGAGCGAATCGATGAAAGCATCGACCGTCTTCAGCAAGGCGCCGGCGCTGGAGACCACCGCCGCCAGGCTGCGTTTCTCCTCGCCTTTGGCTGCATCCGCCAGCCGGTCGAGGGCGCCGATCCGTTGCGCCAGCTCGCCGCGCTGCGTCGCCAGGGCGCGTACGCGTGTGAGCAGCGATGTGTATTGCTTGACTTCCAGCTCGCCGAGGTAGCCGGTGCCGAGCCCCGCCACCTTGTCGGGGCAGCGGCGCGCCAGCTGCGTCGTGAACAGGCTGCGGGCACCATCGCCGTAGGCAATGCCCTGCGCCGACACGTCCGTCTTGAACAGCGATGACAGCTCGGCGCCGGCCTTCAGCGTGGCTGGTACTGCCGTGAGCAGGGTGAAGGCGATGCCGGCCGCGCTGCCTTGCGGCGTATGGGCCTCGATAAGCTGCTGCAGCTCCTTGTTCTGCTTCGCCAGATCGTCCTTCAGGCGCTCGATGGCGTCAAGCACCATCCGCGCGGCCAGGATGCCCTGGGTGGTGGCCGGTTCGTAGATCGCGGTCTTGCGGTCGCGGGGGAGGGTGGTGCAGAGGTCTTGGGCCAGGTCGTCGGCGAGGTCGAAGGCGCGGGCCAGGCCGGCGGCGCCGAATTGCTTGGTTTCGATGCTGCCTTGGAGGGGTTTGATGGTGGAGGTTGGGAGCTGGGAGAGGAGTTCAGTGGTTTCGGAGCTGCCGCGAGCGAGATTCGAGATTGTCGCAATGACTACGCAGAGGGTAAGGTGGATAAGCCAAAATTGGCACTTTTGTTGAATTATTCTTATATCAAATTGATCATTCATATTAATTTGAATTCAACTTTTCGTTCAGGAATGAATTGAATAAGGTGCTTATATTTGTTCACGATCTTTCAAACAACCACAGCGGTATTAGGGTAGCAATACGAATCTATGCGCAGATAGACCCGTCCGTTTTGCGCTCTTGCCAATCTCCCATCGGAGGGGATTCTGACTGTGGCAAATATGCCGAATTTCACATCTTAGGCACTGGAATGCATAGAAACGCCGACAACAAAAGGTTTCACAGATACATTGCTGTCGGGTAAAATGGAGGGCTGTTTGAGATGCGTCAACGCCCTTCCTTCTGAGACCAATGTTCAAGTTCAACAAGAGTTTTACGGCCATTGTGCTGGCTGTTACTGCTGGTACTGCTTTCGCCCAAGAGCTGCCCACTAAGACTGATAGGTCTGACATGTTCGGCCAGGAAACGCCTAGTGCTCCTATTGCTGCTGATGCCGTCACGACGCCTACCCCCGGCGCAGCGGCAGCGCGACGAGTCAGGATCACCAACGCTGCCAACCCAGCCGCCGTTGCAGCGCAGGCTGCTACCGAAGTTGGTAACGGCGTAATTACGCCGAAGACGTTGGCAAAGCAGGGCGTCGATAACAGCGCTGCACTCAGCGAATTTCAGAAATTCATTTCGGATAATACCGGACAGGTATTGCCGATATTTGGCGCCGAGTTTTTTGCGAATGCGCCTGCCACCTTTGCCCCGATTCTGAATTCCCCGGTGCCTAGCGATTATCCGCTCGGTCCGGGCGACGAATTGATGATCCGCGGCTGGGGCACGATCGATATCGATTTCCGTGCCACCATCGACCGTAATGGCACGATCAATATCCCGACCATTGGCTCCGTGGTGCTGGCAGGTGTCAAGGCAAGCGATGCAGAAAACGTAATCCGCAATGCTGTAGGACGTCTGTATAAGGGCGTGACGGTCAGTGTCAACTTTGGTCAACTGCGCGCGATCACTGTGTACGTGGTCGGCCAAGCCAGCCGTCCGGGCACCTATACCGTGTCGAGCCTGTCGACGCTGGTGACTGCGCTGTTCGCAAGCGGTGGTCCGAACGCCAACGGCAGCATGCGTCGCGTGCAGGTCAAGCGTGGCGGCAAGGTGGCGGCGGAGCTCGACCTGTATGCCTTCATCGGCAAAGGCGATAAATCCGCTGACATTAAACTGCTCGATGGCGACACTATCTACATTCCGCCGGCCGGCGGCTTTGCCGCCCTGGTTGGTAAAGTCAACTCGCCCGCGATCTACGAATTGAAGGGTGCCGGCGATACCGTCGAGTCCTTGCTCGACGTCGCTGGTGGTCTGCCCGTCGTGGCCGACCCACGCCGCGCATTCCTCGAACGTATCGATCCCGCCACCAACCATCCGCGCACCGTCGAGCAGTTTGCGCTTGCAGGCGAGGGGCTCAAGCGACCCATCAAGAATGGTGACGTGCTGAACGTTACCTCGATCACGCCGGACTTCGCGAATGCCGTCGTCCTGCGCGGCAATGTCGATCAGCCTGTACGCGCGCCCTTCAAGAGTGGCATGCGCATCAGCGACCTGATTCCCAACCGAGAATTCCTCATCACCCGTAAATCGGTCAAGAAGCAGAACAATGTCATTGCAACCGGGCAGAACGAGAAAGATACGAGCGAGCAGGAAGAATCGATTGCGCAACGCATCGGCGGCCTGATCGATCAGATCAATTGGGACTATGCGGTCATCGAACGCGTCAACCGTACCGATCTGAGCGTCAAGCTCATCCCGTTCAACCTCGGCAATGTCTTCAACAATCCGAACGGCCCTGACAACGTCCAGCTGCAGCCGGGCGACACCGTGACGATCTTCTCGCAGGAAGACGTCGCAGTGCCGATGGAAAAGCGCCAGATCTTCGTGCGCGTGGAAGGTGAAGTGAAAGTACCTGGCGTGTATCAGATGACGGCTGGCGATACGCTGCAGAGCCTGCTTGCCAAGGCCGGCGGGCCGACCTCCAACGCCTACCTGTTCGGTACCGGCTTCTTCCGCGAAGAAGTACGCAAGGAGCAGCAGGCCAATCTGCAGCGTGCAGCCGACCGTCTCGAATCGCAGGTCCGCAGCGAACAGTCGGCCCAGATCGCGAATGCCGCTGCCAAGTCGCCGACCGAGGCCGCGGCAACGGCTGCCCAGTTCGAAACCCAGCGCCGCATCGCGGAAGACCGCATTGCCCGCTTCCGTAAATTGCAGTCGACCGGCCGTATCGCTTTCGGTCTGGAGCCGAACGAGCACTCGTTTGCGCGCCTGCCGCAAGTGACGCTGCAGAACGGCGACCGTCTGGTCGTGCCGTCGAAGCCGGCCTTCGTGCACGTGTTCGGTGCCGTCAACGTCGAGGCGTCGCCGCTGTGGCGTCCGAATAGCCGGGTCAAGGATTACTTGAAGCTGGCAGGCACTACCTCAGATGCGGACATCGACAACGCCTTCGTGCTGCGTGTGGACGGTACCGTGGTTTCGGCCGATTCACAGGGATGGTTCTTTGGGAAAATTGGCGGCCTGGAGGTCATGCCAGGCGACACCATCGTCGTTCCTGAGAAGCTGGACAAGACGACTGCATGGAGCAGATTCACGCAAGGTGCGCGCGAATGGACGCAGATTCTGGCGAACTTCGGTTTGGGTGCGGCAGCGATCAAGACGCTGCGCGATTAACTCGATGTGTCCTTCTCATTCCTTGATAGCTAAGACCGACAGATTGTTAGCATGAACCAGATGCATTCCAATGTAATCGACGCCGACAGCAAGTCGCCGTCTAAAGAAACCGGTGTCATTGATTTGGCGCTCGTTCTAGCCAAAAACAAAAAGCTGATATTGGGCGTGCCATTCGCTGTCGCGATAGGAACCTTGGTCGTCAGCTTGCTTCTTCCAGAGATTTTCAGAGCCGGCACTAAGTTGTTGCCACCACAGCAGTCGCAATCGGGCGCAGCGGCGCTCTTGAGTCAAATTGGCGGTATCGCTGGCGCGGCGGCAGGTGCAGGTGGTTTAAAGAGCCAGAGCGATGTCTATGTTGGTATTTTAAAAAGCCGGACGATCGCCGATCATCTTGTCGATAAATTCGATTTGAAAAAGGTATATGACACGAAGTCTCAAGAAGCTGCACGACGTGTCTTAGAGAGCAATACCACGATTACCACCAGCAAGGAAGGTCTGATCACAATCGAGGTCGAGGATAAAGACCGCCGACTTGCGGCTAACCTGGCAAATGCTTATACCTCGCAATTGTTGGATTTGACGAAAGTCCTCGCCGTCACCGATGCGGCCCAGCGTCGGCTGTTTTATGAGCGCCAGCTTGAGGCGGCCAAGGACAAGCTAACCAATGTCGAAATCGCATTGAAACAGGGACTTGGCACGCAGGGGGTAACTAGCGTTGATGTTGAGAGCCGGACCGTCGTCGAGGCGATAGCGAAATTGCGCGCTCAAGTATCAGCGAAGGAAATTGAGTTGCGTTCGATGGATGCGTTTGTCACGTCAAGCAATCCTGATTATCGACGTGTGCAAGAAGAATTGTCGAGCCTTCGTCAGCAGCTGGCGAAGGTCGAAACTGGCGGTTTGCAAGACACCCAGCGTTTGGGTGGCAACGAAAACCCGGCAGGTCTTCAAAACATCAAACTTCTGCGTGATGTCAAATATTACCAGATGCTTTATGAGCTGCTTGCCAAGCAATATGAAATTGCGCGTCTAGATGAGGCGAAAGATTCGGCAGTTGTTCAGGTGTTAGATCCGGCGGTTGAGCCTGAACGTAAGGCAAAGCCTAAACGTTTCTTGATGATACTGTTCGCCGCCTTTGTGTCGTTATTCGTTAGCATTGCGTGGGCTTTCGTTAAGGAGGCACATCAAAAATCAGTGTCAACGCCAGCCGGCGCAAAAAAATGGAACGAATTGAAATCGTATCTGCAGTGGCGCCGGCGTTGAGTCAGAGTAGCACCGGATTTTTCCTGAGTGGTTTACTGTGGTAAAAAATACCAAAATCCGCAGTGCGGTAGGTAAACTATTCTGAACCGTATTAGATTGATGAATCATGGATAAGAACCCTATTTTTGTGACACAGCCGCATCTTCCTCCTCTGGAAGAATTCATGCCTTATCTACAAAAAATCTGGGATAACAAGATTTTGACCAATGCAGGTCCGTTCCATCAACAACTTGAGGACGAACTTTGCAAATACTTGGGCGTGCCATATATCTCCCTGTTTTCCAACGGTACTCTGGCGTTGATCACCGCCCTACAGTCCTTGCGTATTACTGGGGAAGTCATCACCACGCCGTACTCGTTCGTCGCGACCGCTCACTCCCTCTTATGGCACAGCAACAAACCGGTTTTTGTCGATGTTGAGCCGGAAACTCTCAACATGGATCCGCAGAAGATTGAGGCTGCTATTACCCCGCAAACCACGGCTATTATGCCTGTGCATTGCTACGGAAATCCATGCGACGTCGAGAGTATCCAGAAGATTGCCGACAATTATAATTTGCGTGTGATCTATGATGCTGCACATGCTTTTGGAGTCAAAACTGCCGACGGCAGTGTTCTGAACCATGGCGACTTGTCAGTGATGAGTTTCCACGCTACTAAAGTGTTTAATACGTTCGAGGGTGGTGCGATCATTTGCCCGGACTTGAAAACCAAGCAGCGCATCGATCATTTGAAGAACTTTGGTTTTGTCGATGAAGTGACAGTGGTAGCGCCGGGCTTTAACGCGAAAATGAGCGAAATCAATGCCGCGTTTGGACTGCTGCAATTGCAGCATCTGGACGATATTTTTACCAAACGTGCAGCTATTGATGAGCGTTATCGTAGCGAGCTTGCTGAATGTCCAGGAATCCGTTGCGTGCCGAAAGGGGCGCAAGTTGTGGCCAATCATTCATATTTTCCGATCATCGTGGAATCTGATTATTCGCTCACGCGCGACGACCTGTATAACCGGCTCAAGAACGAAGGTATCTTCGCTCGCCGCTACTTCTATCCTCTGATTTCCGATTTTCCGATGTACCGAGGACTACCGTCTGCTAGCCGGAGTAACCTGCCAGTCGCGGCTGCCGCCTCTGATCGGATTCTGTGCTTGCCGATTTATCCCGCATTGACTGAGGAGCAACAGTCAAAAGTCATCGGCCTGATCAAAGAGTTTGCCTGACGACATGGGCATCTTGAGTACAGAACAGCTCCAGGCGATCGGCTTCCAGTCGATAGGTAGAGATGTTCGCATTTCCGACAAGGCTTCGATCTACGGTGCTGCCCGAATCAGCATTGGCGATAACGTGCGGATCGACGACTTTTGCGTCATCTCGGCCGGCGAGGGCGGCGTACGAATTGGCAGCCATATTCATATCGCCATCTACTCGAGCCTGGTCGGTGCCGCGTCAATTACGCTCGGAAATTTCTGCAATATCTCGTCGCGTGTGTCGATTTATTCGAGTAGCGATGATTACTCGGGGCAGTACATGACCAGTCCTGTGGTCGGAGAACCGTTTACCAGAGTGAATAACTCACCCGTCAGGCTTGACCGACACGTAATTGTGGGCTCAGGTTCCGTGATCCTCCCCGGCGCGCACCTCGAGCAGGGTGTCGCCATTGGCGCGCTTAGTCTCGTGAGTTCGTATTGCGAAGAATTCGGCATCTACGCCGGTGTACCCGCCCGACGGATCAAGGAAAGAGCGCGTGACCTTGTAGAACTCGAGGCCGCGTTCCTATGTAAATATCGGGATGAAAACCGGTGAGCCTGAAAGCAAACATCGTCGCAAACTACGCTAGTCAACTCTACGTAGCCATTCTTGGCATTGTGGTTGTTCCAGTGTACGTCGGCGAACTTGGGTTGGAAGCGTACGGCCTGATCGGTTTCTTCGCGATGTTGCAGGCCTGGTTTGGCCTGCTCGACATGGGCTTGAGTCCGACCATTGGGCGAGAAACTGCGCGAGTGAATGGCGGCGCCAGTACTCCCAACGAATATCGCCAGATTTTCAGGTCGCTTAGCATGCTGTTCGCGACGTTCGCGGTGCTCGGCGGCATTGCACTGCTTTTTAGTGCCGATGCGATTACGACCAGATGGCTGAAAACCAGGCAATTGAGTCACGAAGAAGTGACTTATGCCCTTCAGATTATGGTGCTGTCTATCGTACTGCGGTGGATGGGGGGGCTGTACCGTGGCGTCGTGACCGGCTACGAACGCCTTATTTGGTTAAGTGGCTTCAACGTCGCCATCGCCTCTCTGCGCTTTTTGGGTGTGCTTGCCGTAATGCATCTGGCGGGACATACACCAACAGTGTTCTTTACGTATCAAGCAATCGTAGCCGTCGTCGAGTTCAGTGTGCTTTGTTGGATGACTTACCGCGTATTGCCGGCGATCGATCCGACTGGCAGCAAGGTTGGATGGTCTGTCGCGCCAGTCAAAAAGCAACTTGCGTTTGCTGGTGCGGTAGCGTTCACGTCTTCGGTCTGGGTGATTGTTACACAGCTCGACAAGTTGCTTTTATCAGGCATCCTATCGTTGTCAGATTACGGAAACTACTCCTTGGCGGTCCTGATCGCGAGTGGCATCACGACGGCGGTCGCGCCAATCGCCGCATCGATCACACCGCGCCTGGCAGTACTTGAGGCGCAAGGAAGACCTGTGGAGCTGATTGCTACTTATCGGCGCACAACCAAGCTGGTCAGCGTATTGGGTGGCACAGCGGGCGTCTCGCTTATTTTCCTGACTGCTCCCGTACTGAAAGCATGGACCGGTAACGAAACTGTTGTTGGTAATGTCGTGCCGATCGTCGTGTGGTATGCGCTTGGGAACATGATGTTGAACTTCAGTTCTTTCGCATATTCGCTGCAGTACGCAAAAGGAACGATGCGTTATCACGTCATTGGCAATATCCTGATGCTGGCCCTGCTGTTACCGACGCTGTTTTTCCTCGCCCAAAAATACGGCACGTACGGCGCTGGTCTTACTTGGGGCATTATCAACACCGCATATCTGCTGGGATGGGTATGCTTCACACATGCGAGGCTAGTTCCGAAACTAAGTCTCAAGTGGATCGTCTTCGATATTTTGATCATTATTGTCCCGCTCGCGCTAGTGGCTGCAGGTATTGCGCACCTGATCGATCCGCTGGCATCGCGATTCCAGAATATTGCGATATGCGGAATATCGGGGTTGATCTTGGTCGGTATCGGATACCTCTTCAACAAATTGAGCCAGCGGATTGAATCTGCATTCGCCCGGCGCGATGCGGTTCACGCTGCTCTAGAGAACGCTTAAGATGGCAATTCATATCTATTATCGTCACGCGTCGATGCGTGTACTGAGCGCAAAGTCGCGTCCAGACTGGTTCAGCTATGCTCGTTGTTTCGGCAATCTTCTCGACACCACGGGGGAAGGGTTAAGGACCGGCAAGGTCGTCTTGAATGTCGTGTATGACGGCAGCGAAGACGATTTTAAAACCAACGACATATATCCGCTCTATGACCAAGCAAAAGCGGCTGGTTATAAAGTGGCGCCCGAGCTCCGTTTCATCTCCGGCGGAGACCAGCGCAAAGCTTGGCGCGCGTGCGTGGAACTCGTCAATCAGGATATCGAGAACGGCAAGTTGTCGAAAGATGACCTGATTTACCTCCTCGAAAACGATTATATTCACGTTTCTGGCTGGATTGAAAAAATCGATGAAGTGCTGAATAGTCATGTTAGATGGGAATACCTGACGATGTACGACCATCTGGACAAATATCCGGATCTTTGTTCGTCGCCGGACGCTGCGCGGTACACCAAGCTGAAGTCGCAGATCTATTGCATGGGGTCCCATCATTGGCGCACGACGCCGAGCACCTGTGCCACTTACATTCTGCCGGTGAGGGTCTTCCTATCGGACCGAAAGCTGCTCAAGCTCGGCATTTACGACTTCAAGCTTTTCAAGATCCTGGGTTATTTGCGCAGGCGGACTCTGATCTCTCCGGTCCCGTCGCTAGCTACGCATTCTATGAACGAATATCTCGCGCCAGCCGTCGATTGGGAGGGTATGTGCAAGTGATAGCACATCCCTTGAAAACCATCATTTGCACGTATGAGGTCGCTCCGCAAAAGGCGATTGAACTGCTTGCGAAAATCGGTGAGGCGAGCGGTACGCAGTTTTCCGGAATTGTGATTGATAACGGAAATCACGACTCGCCTGAAGAGATCGGCTCATGGCAGGTTCACAAGGGGTCGAATACGATGATGGACTTTTCCGCTTACGCCGAAGGCGCCGCGTTATTGGCAGACCGACTCGAGTCGATGGATGCGGTGCTGATCCTGAACGACACAGCGTTCACGCGCCACAACGCAAAGTTTCATCTGACGCGACTGGTTCGTTACCGCGAGCTTGCTGCTCGGACTGCTTCACCGTGCATTGTCGGCAAGACCGACGACTATACGAATGTCTGCTATAGCAATCCCTGGAGCGGCCTGAATGCGTACGTATCGTCGTTCGCTTTTCTACTGAATACCGGCGGCCTCAGGAAATTAGGGGATGTGTATTTCTCGATGCCTGAGGTTATGGGTTCGGACGCCATCGAGATGTCGAGCCCTGACTGGGCGCCCGGACTCGACCGACGTTTCCGCGAGTTTCTCCGCGTCCATTTAGTGCATGTGGATTCGCCCACAGCCTGGTACCAGGCGAAGAAATACGCGGGCAAGAGCTCGATTCTCCAGAAGAAAGCGCGCTGCGTCTACCTCGAGCATAAGCTGTCCGGCGAAATTGGCCGCAACGGCGTAGTCGTCGCGATGTATCCGCGTCTTCGGGATAAATTCCGGTTTGCGCTTGCCGACAAGGTGAAGAAGATGTCGTCGGCATTGGCGACCTGATTCCGAATCTATCCAAGAGTTATTTATGAATCCACGTGTGATCTGGGCCATGTTTTATGTCGTCATGAATGGCGCGGCACTCATCTATGGTCTGGCGACAAATGAATTGATGGGGGACGGCGCAACATTCATGATCGGTGACATGCCGCTTTTCATCGCATGTTTCGCTTTGCTGGGCCTGTCGATTGCAGCGCTGTACGCGTTTTATCACAGCGTCTCACGTGTTTCGCTCCCAATCTCCACCCTGAAGCTGAACGAAAAGGCGCTGTCACACTTATTTCTGTTCTACATCATTTTTTTCATCGTCTTCGTCTATGTGACAGGGCTATTCGTTGCCGGTAGTTCCGAGCGCGGCGGTAATGCACTAAGTGCATTGTTTGTGCTGCTCAATGTGGATATGTTCTTTCTGCTCTACTACGCTTGCTGCCGGCATGCTCCGACCTATCCTCTCGTCGCCCTGTTCTGGCTTATTTCGGTCATCCAGCGTGGATGGTTCGGATTTGTATTCATTCTCGTCGCGATGGAGTCCTTCAAGCTTATTCGTGCTGGGCGTATCAAACCTGCTTGGGTGATCGGTGGCGCAATCCTGGTCGTTGTATACCCTTTCGTGGAGGCTTTTAAGGTCCTGATTAGGCTGAATCCCAACGTTAATATCATCAATATCCTGTCGATGGTTCCGGACATGGACATGTCCAATGTCGTCGACTTCGGCGAGACCTTGCAATTCGTATTCGAAAAGGTCGTCGGCAGGGTACAAGTGCTCGCTCATAGTTATCTGATCATGGATAACCATCGCTATTTTGAAATAGCTGTGGAGCATGGACAGACCGTGCCGTTCTACAAGGAAGGCTTGGCCGGCGTGATGCTGGATTTGCTATTCGGCGTCAACCGTGTATCGGAAAGTTCTGGACTGCTTGCAACCTTCATCGTACCGGCCAATAACAGCGCCTGGAACGTGAATCCTTCGATTCTTGGGTGGCTGGCCATTCATAGCAATTCCCTGCCACAAGCAATCCTTTATGTACTTGCACTGGCTATTCTTTCGTTTTTCCTCATGAGTAAGCTGGCGAAAACTACGCATGCTCGAGATGTCCTGTGGTTTTACTGGCTGGTATATATCATTCCAGGTTGGATATCGCAGTTTAGTTCGATGATCATCGCAATGGTCATGTTCATTTCGCTGAACATCATGCTTAATTTTGCTGTCCGGGTTTGTCAGGCAGCGACTGGCGGTCGGCCACTTTACAATTGATTTTATCTATTGCATTCTATGATACCTAAGCTTATCCACCTCTGCTGGTTTAGTGGAGACCCTTATCCTGAATTGATCCAGAAGTGCTTGGACTCGTGGCGCGAATTTTTGCCCGATTACGAGATCAGATTGTGGGACGCAGCCCGCCTTGCGAATACAGAAATGCCAGCATGGGTGCATCAGGCAATCGCGGCGAAAAAATATGCGTTCGCTGCGGATTATGTACGCGTGTATGCACTGCATACGCATGGCGGCTTCTATCTTGACTCCGATGTTCAAGTGTTGCGCAGCTTCGATGATCTGCTCGGTAACAGTTCGGTAATGGGTAAGGAGACGAGCGGCGATTTCGAACCGGCAGTGATCGGGGCAGAGCCAGGGATGGCTTGGCTGAAAAAATGCATGGAGCATTATGATGGCCGTTCTTTCGTCAAGGAGGACGGCAGCTATGACATGACGCCGTTGCCGATCATCGTCGGCGAAACTCTCCAACGGGAATATGGGATTTCACAGCGCAATGCAGAGGCCAAGTTCTACCCAAAGGCTGGGTTGCGCATTTTTGAGGCAGTCAGCTTTTCTCCGAAATGCCGGATAACTAAAGAAATCCTGGCTGGCGCCGATACCTATGCTATCCATCACTTCGACGGAAAATGGGTCGAGCCGACATTTACCCATCAACTGAAAGAGTTCGTCCACAAAACTGTTGTGAGCTTGTTTGGACGATCGGTTCATAACAAGTTTGTAAATATAATCCGGGAAACTCGTCGATGAAATTTTCTGTCCTGATGTCCGTTTATGCGCGTGAGAAGCCGCAGTATCTCAACGATGCGTTGAACAGCGTGTTCGCGCAAACGCTCAAAGCTGCGCAGGTGGTTCTGGTCAAGGATGGTCCCCTCACCAAAGAGCTTGACGAGACCATCGATTCGTTCGTGGCCCGCTACGACACCTTGCATGTGGTCGCGCTACCGAAAAATGTTGGCTTGGGTGCTGCACTGAATGCAGGACTGGATTCGTGCGAACACGATCTGGTCGCACGCATGGACACAGATGATATCGCTGAACCATTCCGGTTCGAGCGCCAGATCCAGCAGTTTCTGGACAATCCAAAGTTGTCGCTCGTCGGTTCAAGCGTTGCGGAATTCGAGAGCGATCCCTACAAGATCGAGCGGACTCGTACTGTTCCCACGAAGCATGAAGAAATCCTGCGTCAGTTTGCGCAGCGTTGCCCCATCAATCACCCGACAGTCGTATTCAAAAAAGCCGCGGTGCTGGATGCCGGCGGTTATAACGCTGAGTTCATGCAGGAAGACTACTACCTGTGGGGCCGCTTGCTGGCCAAGGGCTACATCTTCGAGAATCTCGATGTATCGCTCGTCCGCATGCGTTGCGGAGCCGGACTCTATGGCCGTCGCGGCGGCGTGAAGTACGCGATTTCGGAAGTACGCTTGCAAATGCGTTTCTTCAAGCTCGGACTGGTTTCTTACCCCCAGTTCTTCGTGAACTCGTCGGCACGCTTCCTGGTGCGAATCATGTCCGAGCGCTTGCGTCGGTACGTCTACCTGAACTTTCTGCGCGACGATGTCGTGAGCTCCGCTACGCAGAGCTGAAACGTATCGTCTTACTCGGGCGCAGCCGGCGTCAGCTTCTACGCCGCGCAACGCCCGAATCGTCCAAATTCAATGACCTCCCATTTGGGAGCAGACTCGTGGCTCCGGCAAACATACCGGATGATCTTTGTGTTAACTGTTTTTAGAAAATCACTCAAGTATTCCTGCTGTGGTTGGCTCGCCTTGAGTGCGTCCACTGCATTCGCGACGACACCGACCACGCAAGGGCAATCCGGCTACATCAACATGCCCAGCGCATGGGTCGAGCCGGATGGCACCATCAGCACTGGCTACAGCTATGATAGCCCTTACGGAAGTCTGTGGATATCGTCGACCATCCTGCCATTCCTGCAAATGACGGGCCGTTATGTATCGATCACCGGTATTCCGGGCTTCAGCAACGTCAAGGGCCAGTATGGCAGCGCCTATGGCCGCTATAAGGATAAAGTCATCGATGGCAAACTGCGCCTCTGGGAAGAGAGCACATGGGCGCCAACTGTTTCGGTCGGACGTACCGACATCTTTGGTACCGAGCTATTCAAGGGAAACTACGTCGTCGCAAGCAAAACTCTGGGGGCGGCACGAAATATCGAAGCCAGCATCGGTTACGGCAAGCGTCGTCCGGACGGCTTTTTTGCTGGCATTCGTTGGGTTCCCGTAGCGGCGCCACATTGGGCAGTGGTTGCGGAGTACGATGCAAACGATTACTCGACGGACTTCCGGGCCAAAGAAACTGCTGCCGGGGAGCACAAGAAAGGCCCCGTTGTGGGTCTGGAGTATCGCTGGGGCTGGCTCGGTGCGCAAGTCGCACGCCACCGCGACCACTTCAGCGCAAATGCATTCATCAGCATTCCGTTCTCCGAGCGCGAGTTTATTCCCAAGCTTTACGAGCCGGCGCCGTTCGATCCGAAACAGGCGCCTCCGCGCGTAACGGCTGAGGAATGGCAGCAGCAGGGTCAGCACGGCGCAGCTTTGGTACAGGCACTCGTCAAGCAGGATTTCAAGAATGTCCGTGTCGAGTTGGCCGACAATACGCTCAGTCTGTCATTGACCAACAGCCGCATTTCGAACATGGGACGGGCTGTGGGCCGGGCGGCACGTACTGCACTGGCATTTGCGCCCCAAGGTACGCGGGCAATCAGGATTGCCTATACCAAGCTCGAGCAACCGGTCGCGACCTACGAGTTCCTCGACCTCCAGCGCCTGACCGATTACTTGACCGGACTGGTCGGCCGCGAGGCCTTCCTGCAGACCGTGGTCGTGCGCTACGCTCAACCGTCTGACAAACTGGTGGATGACCAGCAAAGCCTGCTAGCCGCGGTTAAGGATGACGGGGATGGCTTGGCAGTACAGGTCGGCCGCGATGGCAATATCGTTCAGGTCTCGTCCGAGGACCGCGAGGCGAACCGCTTCAAGGTAATTCCTAAAGTCTCTTTCTTCTTCAACGACCCGAGTGGGGCGTTGCGTTACGAGTTGTGGGCTGCGGCGAATTATGACCGCCGCCTCGGTCAGGGACTGTACCTCAACAGTGACCTGAAGTTCACGGCGCTCGAGAACGTTTCCGGCGTCACCCAGCCGTCCAACAGCCTGCTACCGCACGTCCGTTCCGACATCGCGGATTACAAGCGCGGCGGCCGATTCAAGCTGAACCGGCTTCTGGTCAACAAGTATGTGATGCCATCTGAGCGCGTTTACGCCCGCGTGTCCGGTGGTTTTTACGAAGAGATGTACAGGGGTATCGGTGGTCAGGTCCTTTATTTGCCGAAGGACAGCCGCTGGGCGGCCGATCTGACAGTCGATGCGCTGGAGCAGCGCGGCGTTAAGGGCTGGTTCGACAAGCGCGACTACCGCACGGTCAGCGGCTTCGCTGCTCTCCATTACAAGTTGCCCTATGATATTAGCGCTACCGCGCGGGCAGGGCGCTTCCTGGCTAAAGACGAAGGCGTGCGCGTCGAATTCAAGCGCCGCTTCACTTCCGGCGTCGAAATTGGGGCCTGGTACACCAAGACCAACGGCAAGGACATCACGAACCCAGGTTCACCGACGAACCCGTACAACGATAAGGGGATCTTCCTGTCTGTGCCCTTGAGTATCATGCTGCCGGCCGATACCCAGGCTGCAGCCAGTGTTAGCCTCTCACCATGGACGCGCGACGTCGGCCAGATGGTCGCTAGCCCAGGTGACCTGTATGACCTGGTCGATCAGCCGCGCCGTGATCTGACCACTTTCGACGGTCTCGGCAATTTTGCCGAACGACGCGACGAGCAGAATATGCCGGCGGTGAACCCACCGGTGCGCGGCGTGAATCCATGGCCGGCCTTCCGTATGCGTGTCGAGCAATCGGTGTCGACCACCCCGACCCTGCCGCAATGGGCCAAGGGTACGGTACTCGGGGGTGGCGCCATTCTGGCTGGGGCACTTCTCGACAAACCGGTCGACCGCTTTATGCGCAAGCACCAGGATTCTGGTGTTGTACGTGCCTGGGACAACGTCGGTAAAGGTCTGCCGCTCGTCCTGGCCGGTGCGGCTGCTGGTGCCGTCGCGTTCGGCGATGCGCGCCAACAGAACATCGGTATCATTTCGCTCCAATCGATCGCGGGAGCAGCAGCGCTTTCCATGGGCGCCAAGCATGTGATCGGACGCGCCCGGCCTCGCGAAGAACTGGGACAGTGGAGCCGGTCGGCCAACCGATCGGAGGCATCGTTCCCCTCGAACCATGCGTCCGTCGCATTCGCCGCGGTAACGCCGTTCGCTCAGGAATACGATGCGCCCTGGCTGTATGGTCTGGCTGCTGCCGGTTCGCTGGGACGTTCCGCAGGACGCCAGCATTGGGTTTCCGACGTCGTTGCCGGTGGTGTGGTCGGTTATGCGGTTGGCAGCTGGCTGTGGCAGGCACAGCGCAACAATGCCCGATCGAGCTTCGCGATCACCCCGACAGCGCGCTCGATGGGCGTGGCGTGGTTCGGCAAATATTGATTGTAATAATGCGTTCTTGATAAGGATGTTGTTGTGGCTGACGAAGCTAGCTTCGAGCTTCAGCGCATGCAGGAACGTAAAACTGGAGTGTGAATAAATGATTTTGACAACTGGCGGCGCAGGTTTTATTGGTAGTAATTTCGTCCTCGACTGGTTTGCTACGACCAGCGAACCCATGGTCAACCTCGACAAGCTGACTTACGCCGGCAATATGGAAAATCTAGCGAGTCTGAAGGACGATCCGCGCCACATTTTCGTTCAGGGCGACATTGGCGATGCTGCCCTAGTCCGTCGTCTGCTGCAAGAGCACAAGCCTCGTGCGGTGGTGAATTTTGCAGCCGAAAGCCATGTGGATCGCAGTATCCACGGGCCCGGGGAATTCATCCAGACCAACATCGTCGGCACCTTCCAGTTGCTTGAAGCGGTACGCGAATATTGGGGTGGTTTGCCAGAAGAGGAAAAAGTTGCCTTCCGTTTCCTGCACGTCTCGACCGACGAAGTATATGGCTCCTTGGGGAAAAACGATCCCGCTTTCACCGAGACGAACCGGTATGAGCCGAACAGCCCATATTCGGCCAGCAAAGCGGCCAGCGATCACCTTGTACGCGCTTACCATCACACTTATGGGCTGCCGGTCCTGACAACGAACTGCTCGAATAACTACGGCCCTTATCACTTCCCCGAGAAGCTGATTCCGCTGTGCATCCACAATGCACTCGCGGGCAAACCACTGCCGATTTATGGCGACGGCCAGCAGATTCGCGACTGGCTGTACGTGAAGGACCACTGCTCGGCGATTCGCCGCGTACTCGAAGCGGGCAAGTTGGGCGAGGTTTACAACGTCGGTGGTTGGAACGAGAAAGCCAACCTGGATGTCGTTCACACGCTGTGCGCCATTCTTGACGAATTGCAGCCGCGCCAGGACGGCCAGTCGTACAAGACCCAGATTACCTTCGTCACCGACCGTCCAGGACACGACCGCCGGTATGCAATCGACGCCAGCAAACTGGAACGTGAGCTCGGCTGGAAACCGGCAGAGACTTTCGAAACCGGCATTCGCAAGACCGTACGCTGGTACCTCGATAACCAGCAGTGGGTGGGGCATATCACCAGCGGCACCTATCGCGACTGGGTCGGCAAGCAGTACGGTGCTTGAGCCAAGGAGTCCTGTGTGAAAATCTTATTGACCGGCAAAAACGGCCAGCTCGGCTTCGAACTCCAGCGTGCGCTGGCGCCGCTGGGCGAGGTTCTCGCGGTTGGCCAGGAAGATTGCGACCTGGCCGATGCCGGAGCGTTGAGAGCCCTGGTACGCCGCATTGCGCCCGATGTCATTGTCAACCCAGCTGCCTATACCGCCGTCGACAAGGCCGAGTCTGACCAGGACAGGGCCTTTGCCGTGAACGCCCGGGCGCCTGCAGTGCTGGGCGAGGAGGGCGCGCGCCTGGGGGCGCTCGTCGTCCACTACTCGACCGACTATGTGTTCGATGGTCGCAAGGATGGCGCCTATGTCGAAGACGATCAGGCGAACCCGCAGAGCGTTTATGGCCACTCCAAGTTGGGCGGTGAACACGGGCTCGCTGCAGCAAACCCGCGCCATCTCATTCTGCGCACCAGTTGGGTCGTCGGTGCGCACGGGGGCAATTTCGCCAAGACGATGTTGCGCTTGGCCGCCGAGCGCGAACGCCTTACTGTCGTGGCCGACCAGTTCGGCGCGCCAACTACGGCAGCCTTGCTGGCTGACGTGACTGCCCAGCTCCTGCGTCAGCATGCGCGGGAGGGGGCGGAAGGTTTCCCCTACGGGATCTATCATGTCACCGCGGCCGGCGAAACCAGCTGGTACGAATATGCACGGTTCGTGATCGCCGAAGCGCTGGCGGCAGGAAAAGTATTGAAAACCATCCCTGACGCGGTCTCGCCATTGACGACCGAAGAATACCCGACCCCTGCCAGCCGCCCCGCCAACTCACGGCTCGATACCGGCCGATTCCGAAAGACCTTCGGGCTGTACTTGCCGCCGTGGCAGCAGGGTATACGCCACGTATTACAGCAAATTTTCTAAAGAGATAATAATGTCCGATATCAACCGTAAGGGGATTATCCTCGCCGGTGGTTCCGGCACCCGCCTGTACCCGGTAACACAAGCCGTCAGCAAGCAGCTGATGCCGGTTTATGACAAGCCGATGGTCTATTACCCGCTCAGCACACTGATGCTGAGCGGCATCCGCGATGTGCTGTTGATCAGCACTCCGCAGGACACGCCGCGCTTTGCCGAACTGCTCGGCGACGGCAGCCGCTGGGGTATGAACATCCAGTATGCCGTACAGCCTTCTCCTGACGGCTTGGCCCAGGCCTTTATCATCGGCAAAGACTTTATCGGCAACGACCCCAGTGCGCTAGTCCTTGGCGATAACATCTTCTATGGTCATGACCTGGTCAAGCAACTGCAGGCTGCTAACGAACGGAAGGATTGCGCCACCGTGTTCGCTTACCACGTACATGATCCGGAACGTTATGGCGTCGTCGAATTCGATGGCCAGCAGCGGGCAATTAGCATCGAGGAAAAGCCCAAGGCACCGAAGTCGCACTATGCGGTGACCGGCCTGTATTTCTACGACAAAGATGTCTGCGATATTGCTGCCGATATCAAACCGTCCGCACGCGGCGAATACGAAATTACCGACGTAAACCAGCGCTACCTGGAAGCGCGCAAGCTTCATGTGGAGATCATGGGCCGCGGCTTCGCCTGGCTCGATACCGGGACCCATGACAGCTTGCTGGAGGCAGCGAGCTTTATTGCGACTCTGCAGAAACGCCAGGGACTGCAAGTGGCTTGTCCGGAGGAGATCGCCTATCGCCAAGGCTGGATCGATGCTGCCAATCTCGAGCGCCTGGCTTCACCGCTGGCGAAAAACGGCTACGGTCGTTATCTGTTGAACCTGTTGAAGTAATCCAAGATGCCTTACACCGTTACCCCGACTGCCATTCCCGATGTGCTGCTGCTGGAGCCAAAAGTCTTCGGTGATTCGCGCGGTTTCTTTTTCGAGAGTTTCAATGCTCGTGACTTCGCTCAGGTAACCGGACTGGATGTGTCGTTCGTACAGGACAACCATAGCAAGTCAGCGCAAGGTGTTTTGCGGGGCTTGCACTATCAGATCCAGCATGCGCAGGGAAAGCTCGTGCGGGTCATTCAGGGCAGTGTGTTCGATGTCGTTGTCGATATAAGGCGATCGTCCCCGACCTTCGGCAAATGGATCGGTGAAGTCCTCAGTGCGGACAACCGTCGTCAGCTGTGGATTCCGCCGGGGTTTGCCCACGGTTTTGTCGTGTTGAGCGAATCAGCAGAGTTTGTCTACAAAACGACCGATTACTGGTATCCGGAGCATGAGCGAAGCCTGCTGTGGAACGATCCGCGCCTGGCAATCGACTGGCAGATTGATTACGCACCGCAATTGGCAGCAAAAGACGCGGCCGGCCAACTGCTCGAACATGCTGAAGTTTTCGATTAGAGAATCACGTCTGTATTGATTGTAACTGGAAGGGCTGAGTCCTGTGCAATGCAGGACTCAGCCCTTTCGGTATCAACTGCGCTGATCGGCGAATTGTTCCTGGTCCGCGCTTACATTTCTTTTCTTTAACTGATCGTGACGGCTGAAGTATTGCTTAATCCTTGCCTGGGCGGGGGACGCAAAGCGTTCTTGGATGAAGACGCACGCAATGATCAGTAAAGCCAGGAAAACAGGATAGACAAGGATATTCGGCTCAAGGCTCTGACTCGCCCGAATGGCCGCCTGCCAACCGGAGCCGAAAGTCAGCATCACGCCGCTGGCGAACTGGTCGGTAGCAGAAAACAGCTGATACAGCGGGAAATGTAAGAAGAACATCGGCAACGACGCGGCCCCCAGGCGGGCACCCCAGTATCGAACTTTATTAGAAACCCCTGGTTTCGCGGAAGCGCACAGCCAGACCACGGCAAGGCTGGCGGGGAAATAAAGGCCGTTTTTGATAATGCTAAGATGGCTGTGGTGATATTGCAAATACGCTGCAGTTACCACCGTCAATGCGATTACCGATAAACATAAGATGATTTCCAGCCTGGACAGATCGCGCGAGCGGCGGGAAAACAATATGCAGAGGACCATTCCCGATAGGAACAAGGGAAGTCGGATAACAGGATTGCGATGTAGCACGCCATCTGTCACCAGATCCATTTGGTGAAAGAGGTCAGTCAGTGCTCCCGGTAACGCAAAAAACGCTGCGAGCACTAAAAGTGCGATTATTGGCGAACGCAATTTGTACACCCTGGGAGCGAAGAAAGGGAATAGCAGATAATAAAATGCAAGCGCCGAAAGTGACCATGAAGGCACGTTCAATACCATGTAATACGGATTCCAGGCATTCAACAATGCGAAATTCGTAAAAGCGGCCATCAGCGTTTCCCATTTGTCCAGCATCCGCACAGGCGGACCGAACGGTTCGGCCGGAACGCTGATGCCGCCGCGTGCATAAACAAAGAGCGCAAGAGGTATTAGTGCTATCAGGAAGCCGACGATATGTAACGGGTAAAGCGATGCGAAGCGTGCGATGAGAAAGCTTCGCGAATTAATTTTTTTGCCTTCCTTTAATACTACATAGACATGGGTGAGTAAAAAGCCCGACAACACGAAGAAGATAGTTGTGGCCATGTTCCCTAAGGTCAGTAAAGCTTCAAACATTGTGCCGGTGAGTTCCGCGTATTGCCCATTAAATGTGTGGAATAACACAATATAGACGGACAAGATAAACCGAAGCCAATTCAATGCCCAAAGTTCTTTTTCTTTCATGTGAATTTCTCGATAAATAGAGCTTGGTGCTGGCGGTCAGGAATGTACTGGTTTGTACTGATTTGTCCTGACTTGTAGAGCTGCAAAATTTCACCGCTTGCTGCGCAGAGAATACTGTACAATTATCAGTGTATTGACGCGCCTGCAGCTTCATACACCACAAATGTGAAATTATCTCTCCTGCACGAGTTACTCGGCGAAAAAATGTTCTGGTTGTTGTTAAATGGCAACTGCACTTGTTTTGCCAACCTTATTTTCTAATGAATAAAGTTAAACATTGCAAAATTGCTGAAAAGACGGCATCAGCTGAAACCGATAAATCTTCGGGGCGTAACTGGATCGGGTTTTTCATGACTGGTGTATCGCTGGTCGGCACCCTGGTCCTGGGTGGGTGCGGTGGCGGTGGTAGTAGCGACGGTGCTTCCAACACGCCTGCTATCCCGCCCGCGGGTCCTGTTGTTTCCATTCCTTCCGTTGGTCCAGGCACTTGGGTAGTGATGGGCTCTTCGACTGCAGCAGGTACCGGGGTGAGCGCCGGAAAAAAGTGGAGTGACTTACTGCAGCTTAGTCTAACGGATCGCGGTACGAAGCTTGAGAATATTGCAAAACCAGGCGCGGTTACGTATCAAGGATTGAGTAAAACCTCTGCACCGGTGCCGAATCGTCCTTTACCTGACCCCGCAATCAATATTGACCAGGCCCTGTCGCGTACGCCAGTGGTTCTCATTCTGGCTTATCCGACCAACGACACGGTCGCCGGCTACAGTGTCGACGAAATTGTCAATAACATTGCTAGCATCCGTGGCGCAGCGCTCTCGAAGGAAATACCGGTGCTGGTGCTTTCAACCCAGCCTCGGAATGTAAGCGCAAGCCAAACAGAGCAATTGAAGCAGATTGACAGCCGGCTTGCTGGTAGTGTCAGCGGATGCTTTGTCAACGTCAGGCCTCTTCTTTCTGGCGCCGACCAGCGCTTAATGCCTGGATATGATTCAGGTGATGGAACCCACCCAAACGAAGCAGGGCACCGTGTTATTGCTGATGCAATACTTGCAACTATCAATAGTGGTACTTGCTTCCGAATTAAGACAAACTAATTAGCAAGCTAGCCTGGAAAAGCAATCGGCCGCTTACTGAACTGCATCTGTAAAGTTGACAATTTACTTTACGAATGCAGCCGTGTAAGCGGCCGATTTGTAATCATTCCGGACCTAAATGGCCCGTAAAGTGATTAGTGGTGAGTCGTGGTCGAGTGGTTGGTGGTCGAGTCGTTGTCCGAAGCGGCAACGGCAACGCCAGCAACAGCCGCACCGATGGCAACCAGGGTGCCGGTCGACAGGCCAGCGACGGCGCCAGCGCCGAAGAAGCCGCCCGAGGTAGCAGCGCCAGCAGCGGTGCCGGTGGCACCAGCAGCGCCGGCGGTTTGGCCAGCAGCAGCAGCGTTACCCGCGTTCGAAGCAGCCGCGGTCTCTTGTGCCAGCACCGGTGCCGACAGAAGGCTCAGGATTGCGCTAGTGACAATGATCTTTTTCATGGTAGTCCTTAATTTCAAAATAGGGGCGATGCAGCAAATACTTTGTTGCTAAGCGATTATAGCAACTATATGTTGCCTCGCTTCATCAATGTCCTGCTTGTTCGGTAATTCTCTACAAAAAAGTGTGCCTTATTTTCCACTTGTTCGGTGGACGTACCCACGAAAGAAAAGCAGCTCACCGTGAGAGGGCGAGCCGCTTTTTGCTAACCGATATCTGGAGCGACGCTGGAGGCGTCCCGCCGGTTCGATCAGTGATGGGTCGTGGTCGAGTGGCTGGTGGTCGTGTCGTTGTCCGATGCTGCAACGGCAACGAAGGCGACTGCAGAGCCG
>Ga0308161_1001641_pt1 | contig 26063 bp, 25 predicted proteins | sample PhyFR2_FD_201034 | JGI IMG/M metagenome (GOLD analysis project Ga0308161, IMG submission 201034) | Phyllosphere microbial communities from UC Gill Tract Community Farm, Albany, California, United States - DLSLF.R2 | ecosystem: Host-associated > Plants > Phyllosphere > Unclassified | place: USA...
TGCATAGTGTATCCTTTCTATTTCGTGAAACAGAAAATGTTTCACAGACTAATTCCTACTTTAACGCAAAAAGCACCTTGTTGCAAGGGTCAGACAATGGGAAAAAAGAGAATTTACGCTTTTTTAAATGGATACATTTTCCAGTTTAAGTTTACTTTAAGTTATACGCAGTATAGTGATGTCAATCCAAAAAAACTTTTTTCATTTTTCCTCGACCAGTAAGGCTGCCAAACTTGCTGGTCGGCTTTTTTTCATCAAAAAAGAAGCATCGACAAAAAGTCGATGCTTCTTTTATTTACGCCCTATTTTACTCTAGGTTCATTGTATTCTTCGATTCGATCAGAAGCTTTTGATGCCGCATGCTTAGCTTTATCTGTTTGACGTGAAGCAAAATCGCCGGTTTTTGAGGCAGCAGAAGATACTTTGTCTTGTACAGTTTCACTATCTTCTTCATACTCTGCAGCGGTTTTGACATCTACCACGTTGATATTGACTTCAACTACTTCTAATTGCGTCATATTTGTGACTTCTTTTTCGATCACTGATTTGACTTGCTCCGCCACATCCGGAATATTGCGGCCATATTCTACGACGATATCTAAATCGACCGCTACTTGTTTTTTGCCTACTTCGGTACTGATGCCCGATGTAACATTGTCGGTATTGACTAATTTTTCAGCAATATTTGAGAAGAAGCCGCCGTCCACAGTCAGTAAACCGTCCACATGTTCCAAAGCGATACCAATGATTTTTTGAATCACTTTATCATCATATGTTAGTTCCCCATCAACCGGTGTGTTCCCTGTTGGGCCAGAAAAACCTGGTTTTGGCGGTGTTGGATGATCACCAGCTGGTTTCGGATTGCCTGGTGCTGGATGGTCACCGGGTTTTGGTCCTCCTGGTTTAGGATCTGCTGCACGTTGCGCTCCTGGTACTACGGGATCAGGTGCTTCTGTCATTGGCACCGAATTTTCATTCGGGTTATGTGTTGTATTTGGCACCTCTGGATCTGGATGTGTGCTAATTGGTTTTTCGTTGTTTAATTCATTTGGGTTACTCATGTATAATTCCTCCTAATAAGTTGGTGTTTTATTCTCGATTAAAAAAATCATCTAAGATACCGGTACGTTGTACATATAATCCCAAGAAAAAGCCAAGGCATGTCAGCAATAGAATCAGCACTGTTTTGAAAAAACCGATCGTGACAAATAACAATGCGATGATCAGGCCAATCGCGCCGAAAATCAATGGGATTTTGTATTGTTGGATTTCGTTCATGATAGCCCTCCTATTCTACACGTGGATTTTCTGGGGTTTCTTTTTGTTCGAAATTGGCATAATTGACTTCAACTTTGATCTTTTCACTAGAACCTAATACACGTTGGACATCTTGTTGGATCTCTGCCATTAAGTTTTCAGTTTTTCCAACTAACGCGGATGTCCGTTTTAGTCTGCCCTTGATTTTGATCAATAGACGATTTTTTGTCGCTTTGACAGTTACTTTTGGTCCTTCAACAAATTCTTTATCATTGACTTTCGTTCGGACAAGGCCTTCGATTGCTTTTTTGTCGATGGTCAACGTTCCTTTATCTTCTTTCAACACAAAGGTCGTTTTGGTTTTCGGATAAAACAAAACCACTAAAATCACGATCAAGAATAAAATGATCAAGACTGCAGCTACCCAAAACATATATTGTCGCATAAACAAATTATTGAAGAAATAAGACACTACATTGCCCTCTCTGTCTAACCCAAAAGGTAATTGCATATACGGATTACTCATTAAAACAATTGGCAATAAAACAGTAATAAAGACCAATGAAATGACGATTGATACGATTTTCCACCCTTTACTCATAAGACACCTCCTCCTTTGCTTCATTTATTTCATAGGGGTTTACAAATTGATTGCTTCGCCACCTGTAACACCATAGATTTGTGCAGTCACATAACTGGCTTTGTTCGATGCCAAAAAGACATAGACAGGTGCCAGTTCTGCTGGTTGACCCGCCCGTTTCAATAAGGCTTGCTGACCAAATTCTGGTAAAGCATCCTCTGGCTGACCATGGTCTAATTGCAATGGCGTCCAAATTGGTCCTGGTGCCACACCGTTGACCCGAATCCCTTTTTCAGCAAACTGTTTCGCCAAGCTGACAGTAAAACTCGCAATGGCTGATTTCGTAGCTGCATAATCCATTAAATGGGCACTCGGACTAAAGGCTTGGACCGATGTAGTTGTGACAATGGCTCCCCCCGCAGGTAAATGCGGTTCTGCGGCTTTGACCAAAGCAAACATCGAAACAATATTGACCATAAAGGTATCTTTCACTTGTTCGATCGGCAACTCGGCAATTGATGGTCGCGTGATTTGCTGCGCCGCATTCAACACAAGGGTATCCAATCCGCCTAAAGCAGACACCGCCTTGTCAATGATTGCTTGTGGAGCAGATTCGTCTCGCAGATCATATGGCAGCAAAATTACCTTGCGCCCAGCTTCTTCAATATACTGAGCCACTTCTTTCGCATCTTTTTCTTCTCCTGGGAAAAAGTGCAACGCAATATCAGCGCCTTCGCGGGCGAATGCGATCGCTGCTGCACGACCGATCCCTGAATCACCACCCGTGATCAAGACCCGGCGATTCTCCAATTGCTGACTGCCAACATAAGATTCTTCACCACAATCTGGTTCAGGCCTCATCTCGTCTTGTAAAGCAGGCGTATCCTGTTCCTGTTGGCTGAATTTACCAGTGTGATACATCTGTCGTGGATCAATCAATATAGGTTCACTCATCAGTACGTCCTCCTTTGTTCTATACTAAAATTCTAAACCATTCGATTTTTTTTGGGAAATATAACGCTTGTATAACCAAAAAGAATCTGTCCAATATTGTTTTATGGAAAAATAAAAGGGCTACACTCCCCCAAAAAATGCATATCATTTCCCTTTTTCTCAGAAGCAAGTACACTAAATAGATAGAATGAGCCTTTAGGAGGAATCGATATGCCTTGGAACGTAAATGATTATCCAGTGTCAATGAAAAATCTAGATCCGTTGGTCCGCAAGAAAGCCATTTCGATCGCTAATGCACTGTTAGCCGATGGATATGACGATGACCGTGCGATTCCAATTGCCACCAGTCAAGCTGAAAAATGGTTTGATGATGCAACAGAGGATGAAAAGAAAACCTTTCAAAACGAAAAAAATCCCCAGAAAAATGATACCCATGATGTCAATAGAAACGCCAAAAAATTGATGGACGCAGATGTAACGGTCCGCTATCAAGATGAACAGTGGGAAGTTCGTTCTACAGGGTCTGCGCGTGCCAGTGACCAGTTCGACAAAAAAGACGAGGCCGTTGCTAGAGGCAAAGAGATCGCCCAAAACAAACGATCTGTCTTGAGGATTTATAAACAAGATGGCACCAAACAACAGGAAATCGACTATCGTGCCAACTAAAAAAAACATGAAGACAAATCACTTGAACGCTGGTGCGCGCATCGTTTGTCTTCATGTTTTTTTGTTTTGTGTGGTTTGAACGATTACTATTATTCGTTCAAATATTTTTTTAGATTAGACTGTTTAACGCCATTTAATCCCCATGCAATAGAAATACTCAGCATAAATAAAATCAAAGTAAATATTAAACTAAGATTTACTGGATCAAACATCGTTAAAAACCATTGATAATAGACAGTTTTACTAAAAATCAATTTGTCTGCAAGATAAGTAAGAACACAAGCAATGACAAAATAAAATAGATAAAGCATGGTATTTTCTAGGATGATAATCATTAATATATCTGATTTTTTGTATCCTAGACTGTACAGTATGGCCATCTCCTTGTTGCGTCCATTTAAGTACCCTTTGTTTAAAAAAACAATCAGCAGTCCTGTTATGAATGCAATTATAGTTGAACCTACAATCAATATTAGTACTAATGAAGTATATACAGAAGACAATTCACCTTTTTTTAGATCTTCTTGAGAAACGACATGATAGTAAGGGTATAATTTATTCAATTCTCTTGTTATCATACCCACATGCTTGCTATCTTCTGCTTTGATGATCATCATGCTATTTCCTGTTCCAACGGATTCTGCATAATTCTCATAACTATCAATTATCTTATGGTTGAATGCTTTTGTAGCATCATTTATAGTCAATACATTTTTATAAAAATCATATGATTCTTCAGTAAGATAAAAAGCTTGCATATTTTCGCGAAAATATGCTGTGTAAATGGAGTAACTGATGCCAATGTTATTCTTATAATTCGTGTTATAAACACCAGAAACCTTATATGTCTTTTGGCGATGTTGACCTTCTTCATTGGTAATATCGAGTGTAATTTCTTTACCAACAATAGAATCGAATTTTTCTGAATTTTCATTCAATAAAGCGTAAATATCTGGTATCAAAATCTCATCACTATCATCCTTTGGAAAAACACCAGAGAGCAAAGCAATATTATCGGTATTATAATCATGTACCAACTCTTGAGGAACATGGCTTTTCATAAAATCAAAAGAAATGATATCAATATTAGAACCAAATCCCGAATACTTTTTTAAAATATTTGGAAATTCTGAACTGTTAATGCTCATATTTAACGTGTTTTGATGTCGATCGTAGTTAGATACTATTTCATCTCTGCTAAGATACACATTTTCTACCTTGTGCATACTAGAAACCATTTCTACATCATTCTCCGAGAATCCGATTCTGTTGCCATCAAAAGAGGATTGAATTCCCTGCTCATTTAACAACTTGATTTTCTCTTCTGATATTCTTTGTGTATCAATCGTTAATATGGTTTCACTCATCCCTGAAAATATTCGTTTGAATGAAAGTGTCGAATTTGCCCGATAGGTACTGAAACCGAGGATAAAAATAGCCATAATAATGATAATTGGTACACCTAAATAGAGAATTTGTTTCCATGTTGCTTTCAAATTGGTCAATACATAATAGTTAATTTTTTTCTTCTTTAGCGGAATGATTGTTTCTTTACTTCGAAATAATCCATTCTTGCTTTTCTTTTTATCTGTAGGAGAAATGCTGTGGTTTTCTAACTTCAAAACAACATCTGATAACCTCGCAAGAGATTGATCATGGGTGATAATAAAAATCAGCATGCCTTTATCTTTTAATTTCTGTAAATATTCCATGACTTTATCAGCCGTCATACCGTCTAAATTCCCTGTTGGCTCATCCAGTAAAAGAATTTTAGGTTCTGCAACTACCGCTCTAGCAATCGACACACGTTGTTTTTGCCCGCCGCTTAGCTCGGAGACCAATTGATTACGTAAGTCATAAATAGCTAACTCTCTCAAAACGAGCTCTATTGTTTCTTTTGAAAAGTTTCCTGAAATATGAATGTTGTCAAAGACTGTAAGGTTATTCATCAATTTATAATCTTGAAAAACCATACGTACATAACTTTCGCGAATTGAAGACCATTCTTGATTGGTGAATGATTTTGTATCATGACCAAACAACTCATAGTAACCGGTATAATCTTGATCCAAGCCAAAAATTATATTAAAAAGCGTTGTCTTTCCACTCCCACTTTCTCCAACCAAAGTATAAATTTTTTGGGTATCGGTGATCTGACAAGAGAGATTTTCAAGAATGAGTTTATCCTTATATTTCTTTGACAAACTTTTTATTTTTATCATCAAATCCTCCTAAAAAGCCTTCATGATTAAATCCCTTTGCGGCAAGCGCCATAATGCCCCCTGAAACTCAATTCTTTTCACTCTCATATATGACAATGGTTATGCCAATTGACATACCTGAAAAAAACAAGCCTTCCATCCCTTTTTTCTCATTGTTTGCTTCTTTCTTTTTTCCATAATCATATCACACTAAAAAAGCAAGCGCTATCATCAGAAAGTGAAAATAAGCGTTTTATCATCATAATTCATCACATCTATATAATCTTTTCTTGGATCATCATCAAATTTCACCTCAATTTCAGATCCGCTAACCAAATAGACTTTGCTAGGTTTCTCGTTTGAGTCACTTATAATAACATCATTTAAATCTATATCTAGATGTTTAGACTGAATAATTGCCTTAGTTTTCATAATATAAACATATATAACTCCTTCTTTTTGTACAGCTCCCCAATTTGATATTCTTTCAAACGCACCCAGGTCAATCTTTCCACTCAAATTCAATTTATTATCTTTATTTTCAAGACTTATCTCTAGCATATCATCAATAGGTATAATCGTTCTTGTGGAATTTTGATATATTTTCCATCCAAAAAACACCAATACTATACAGATTGCCAAGCCGAAGACATTCATAATCTTTTTTTTCATCCGTTCATCTCAATCCTTTCCGCTACATAATACGCATTATAACATCTATAGCTAGTTCGAGAAAACGCTATCAACAACTCTCTGCACCTCTATTAAAAGAAAAAACACTGTTACATCTAGCAGATTCACTAAATAAATAAAACGACCACTAGCATATCACGTATGCAAGCGGCCGTTAATTGTGGCTGTTATTGTTTAATCTTCGCAATCTTCCCTTGTTCGATATACACCATCAAGATACTGATATCAGCCGGATTTACCCCACTGATGCGGCTGGCTTGGGCAATCGTTTCAGGTTGGATTTTTTGCAATTTTTGTTTGGCTTCTGTTGCTAAACCATTGATGGCAGCATAATCAATCAATGCTGGGATTCGTTTGGCTTCCATTCGTTTTAGCTTATCGACTTTTTCGAGTGCTTTTTTGATATAGCCTTCATACTTGATTTGAATCTCCACTTGTTCAATTTCTTTCGGTTTCAGTGTATCATCGGCTTCGATAAAGGCCAGCATTTCATGATAAGTCACTTCTGGTCGTCGCAAGAAATCATATGCAAGGACACCATCTTTCAAATTTGCGGTCCCTTTACTGGTTAAGTAAGCTTGAATTTCTGGTGTTGGTTTGATGCGAATTTTTTTCAATCGGGCCATTTCTTGTTCAACAGCTGCTTTCTTGTCCAAGTAACTGCGATATTGATCCTCTTTGACTAAACCGATCTGATGACCAACTTCTGTTAAGCGAAGATCGGCATTGTCATGACGCAGCAATAACCGGTATTCTGCTCTTGATGTCAATAATCGGTACGGTTCATTGGTTCCTTTAGTAACCAGATCATCGATCATAACACCGATATAGCCATCGCTGCGTTTCATGATAAATGGCTCTTTGCCTTGAATCTTCAATGCTGCATTGATACCCGCAATCAATCCTTGGCCGGCAGCTTCTTCATAACCGCTTGTGCCGTTGGTTTGTCCGGCAGTGAATAAGTTTTCAATAACTTTGGTTTCCAATGTTGGTCGTAATTGATGAGGTACCACGACATCGTACTCAATCGCATAACCTGTCCGCATCATTTCTACCTTTTCCAATCCAGCAATCGAATGCAGCATTTGCACTTGCACATCTTCCGGCATTGAAGTCGATAGCCCTTGCACATAAACTTCTTCTGTGTGCAGGCCTTCCGGTTCCAAGAACAATTGGTGCCGCGATTTATCTGCAAAACGAACGATCTTATCTTCGATCGACGGACAATATCTGGCCCCAACACCTTCAACGATCCCAGTGAACATTGGTGCTCGATGCAGGTTGTTTTGAATGATTTGGTGGGTGCCTTCATTGGTGTAGGTCAACCAGCAAGGTTCTTGATTTTGGTTATAGTGTTCATCTGGTGTACTATAGCTGAAGTGATTGGGTTGTTCATCCCCCGGTTGAATCTCTGTCACATCATAATTGATGGTACTTGATTTGACCCGTGGCGGTGTGCCCGTTTTAAAACGGGCGATCTCTAAGCCCAACTCTTTTAAATGATCGGCTAACCCGATAGATGGTTGCGAGTTATTTGGGCCTGAAGAGTACTTCAACTCACCAATGATGATCTCACCGCGCAAAGCTGTTCCTGCTGTGATCACAACAGCTGCTGCTTCATAGCGGGCGCCAGTGGAGGTCACAACGCCATGGCATTGGCCATCATCCACCAATAATTTTTCGACAATGCCTTGACGCAACGTCAAGTTGTCTGTTTGTTCTATTGTCCGTTTCATTTCGGCTGCATAGGCATGCTTGTCTGCTTGGGCCCGCAATGCTCTGACTGCCGGTCCTTTACCAGTATTGAGCATCCGCATTTGAATGTACGTTTTGTCGATATTTTTGCCCATTTCTCCCCCGAGGGCATCGATTTCGCGAACGACAACGCCCTTGGCAGGACCTCCTACGGAAGGATTGCAAGGCATAAATGCGACCATATCTAAATTGATTGTTAGCAACAACGTTTTGGCACCCATCCGACTAGCAGCTAGTGCTGCTTCGGAACCAGCATGACCGGCACCAACAACGATCACATCATAATTTTCTGCTTGATATTCTTGCATGTAGTTCTCCTCTGCGCCCTGTAGGCGTCTTTATTTTCCTAAACAAAATTGACTGAACAATTGGGTGATCAATTCATCTTGCACGCTGTCTCCAACAACTTCTCCTAAATAATCCCAACACCGAGTCATATCGATCTGGACTAGATCGACTGGCATGCCAGCTTCAATGCCTTCGATCACTTCTGATAAAGAGTGAGCAGCATTTTCCAATAAAGCGATGTGTCGGGTATTGGATAGATAGGAAGCATCTTTGTCTGTTGTTTTACCGCCGAAAAAGAGATCCGCAATCGCTTGTTCTAATTGATCTAAGCCTTCATTGTTCAACACAGATACTGAGAAAACTGGCTCATCCGTGATGTATGATCGTAGCTCTTCGGAAGTGATTTGGGCAGGTAAATCCGTCTTGTTCAATAAAATGATCCGTCTAGCACCTTCCGTCAAGGTCAGCAACTGTTGATCTTGCGGCGTGAGCTTTTCACTTTGGTTCAGTACCAGCAAAATCAGTTCGGCTTCTTTCAATGCTTTGCGGCTGCGTTCAACACCGATTTTTTCGACTACATCTTCTGTATCCCGAATACCAGCAGTATCGATCAGCTTTAATGGCACACCTCTGACATTGACATATTCTTCAATCACATCACGCGTTGTGCCGGCAATATCCGTCACAATGGCTTTTTCTTCTTTTAAAAGATGGTTGAGCAGACTAGATTTACCTACATTTGGCCGTCCAATGATTGCGGTGCTCAAGCCTTCCCGCAAAATTTTGCCTTGTTGCGCAGTAGCCAATAGACTTTCGATTTGTGCTTTGACCATCTGAGCCTTTTCCAACAACAGACGAGTGGTCAATTCTTCCACATCATCATATTCTGGATAGTCGATGTTGACCTCTACTTGTGCCAATGTTTGTAAAATATCTTGTCTTAATTGGCGAATCAAGTGCGAGAGATTCCCATCTAACTGATTGATTGCTAAATTCATAGCCTTATCTGTTTTGGCGCGAATCAAATCCATGACTGCTTCTGCTTGAGAAAGATCCACACGGCCATTTAAAAAGGCGCGTTTGGTAAACTCACCCGGTTCTGCCAGGCGTGCCCCTTGGCGCAGCACAAGTTGTAAAAGTTGATTAACGACAACGATCCCTCCGTGACAATTGATCTCAACGACATCTTCACGGGTAAACGTCCGCGGCTGTTTCATAACGGACAACATCACTTCATCCATCAAACGTTCCTCGACAGGGTCTATGATATGACCGTAATGGATCGTGTGACTTGGCACCTCTGCCAAAGACTTGCTGCTGGTGAAGATTCGATCAGCGATTGCGATAGCTTGATCGCCGCTTAATCGGACAATACTGATTGCGCCTTCTCCAGGGGGAGTTGAAATTGCAGCAATCGTATCAAATTCTTGGGTAATATTCGCCATGTTCTAGCACCTCCTATTTTTTTCCATAAAAAAAAGTGCCCACTCCACCCGTTGATTGAACCCAACGAGTAGACTTCGCACTTTGACTGCTTGTCAATTAAATTCTGGGAATAGATTAGCACATTTTCGTTTACACCGCAAGTTTCTTGGAAAACTTTTAAATTTTGCATATAGACCCGAAACACGCTAAAATAAAGGAAAAGAATGAAACGGAGGAACGCTTATGGATACGACCAAAAACACAGATACTTCAGCCCGTATCAAAGAAATCATTTTATCAACTGGAAACGTCAATCGACCTTACATCGTACGGGATATCGTCTTCGCGGCGGACAAGATCGAAGTTGATCTTTTCGATACAAGTATCGATCTTAGTGAATTAATGTCTGATGTGACAATGCGTTTGAAAGAAACAGCCCATCGTTATGGTGCCAACGCAGTCATCAATTGTCATTTCGAGCATGATCGTATCGTTGAAGGGGACAAAACGTTTCTAGAAATTTTTGCCTATGGCACAGTCGTACAATTTACTCAATCTACGATCGGCGGTTAACAACAGCTAAACAGAAAAAATCGTCAAAAAAAAGAGTCCGCAGCAGGACTCTTTTCTTTTTACCAAAGTTTGACCTACATCATGTATGTTGACTTTGATAAGAATGATTTGTAATCAAGAATACTTGCTTTCAAAAGGCTTGTCAAATAGGTTCCGAGACAAAAAACGAGGAAAGTCCTGATATAGCGCCTTTCCTCTTTTAAAATCAAATTTTTTTGGTTGCCGGTTCTACGACCAAATAGCGATAGGGTTCATCCCCTTCAGAATGGGTTTGAACGTTTGTATCTTTGCTCAATACCGAATGGATCTGTTTCCGCTCAAACGCCGGCATCGGCTCTAAGAAAACGGGACGTCCAGTTCTTCTGACCTTTTCAGCAGTGCGACTGGCCAAACGTTCAAGGATCGCTTGGCGCTTTTCCCGATAATCCCCTACATTGATGACCACAGACAACTTATTTTTAGCGATACGGTGGATATAGACTTGCGCTAAATATTGCAACGCATTTAAAGTCTTTCCATGTTTGCCGATCAAAATACCTTGTTTGTCCGTTTCCAGTTGAAATACGATCAAACCATCTTGACGGACAGTTTTGACTAAGGCTGGTGCCTGCAATGCTTTTGAGATATTGGTCAAATAGAGTCCCAATTGTGCCAAAGCTTCTTCATCTGACAGATCTGTCTTCTGTTGCGCTTGGCTAGGGCCATCAACTTCAGTCACTGTATCTACGATACCCTCTGACACAGTGACTTGATCAATGACTGGTTCTGGTTCAGTATCAGTTATAGGTGCAGGTTCTACCAAGGCTTTTTCGATTGAAACACGCGCTGGTTTTTTTCCCATTCCCAAAAATCCTTTTTTACCTTCATCAAGTACATCAATGATTGCTTGATCTTTGGTCAATCCAAGAACTTGCAATCCTTCTTGAATCGCTTCTTCTACTGTAAGACTTTCATAAATCGGCATTGCAGTGCAGCCTCCTTTTTATTTTTTGCGTTTTTTCTTGGGATTCAATGCTTTATTCAAAGCCCGTTCCCGTTCTCGTTCCTTACGGGCTGCTTCTTCACGTTCTTGGCGAATCTTGAATGGATTGTTCAAAATCATCGTTTGTACAACTTGGAAGGCATTTGAAACGACCCAGTATAAGGATAGCCCGCTGGCAATATTGATCCCCATCAAAAGAATCATCAATGGCATCGCAAAATTCATGATTTTCAAACTCGCATTTGACTCTACTTGGCTCATACTTGATAAATACGTACTCGCAAAAGTAAACAATGCCGCCAAAATCGGTAAAATGAAGTAAGGATCACGATCCCCCAATTGCAGCCACATAAATTTCCCTTCCTGCAAGGCAGGTACCCGCGAGATCGATTGCCATAATGCCATTAAAATCGGCATTTGAACCAACAAAGGCAAGCATCCAGCATAAGGATTGACATTGTGTTCTGCATATAATTTTTGGGTTTCTTCTTTTAATTTACTTTGTGTTTCAGTATCTTTTGACGCATATTGTTGTTGCAATGCTTTGATTTTCGGCTGCAATTCTTGGGTCTTCCGCATGCTTTTCGTTTGAAAATGCATCAAAGGCATCAAAATCACACGAATGATCAATGTAAAGAGAATAATCCCGATCCCGGCATTGCCAAATGATAAAGCTTTGATCGCCTCTGCAAAATAATACACGACGTAGCGATCCCAAATTCCCGTGCTTTGCGCATTAACTTCACCTGTTGCACCACAGGCAGATAAAACAACTACTAATGAGAGAACTCCCAAAAGCAATAAGACGCGTTTTCCTTTTTTCACGTAACTAATTCCTTTCTATTACTGTATGATTTTCGCAAGTTTCAGCACGTGCGCCAAGTTCGAATAAATTTCCTTTGAGGAACAAGTAGCCGTGCTTGGGCGCGCAATAATGATAAAATCGATCGCTGGTGAAATGCGTGGCTTCATATCGATCAAACTCGCACGAATCTTTCTTTTCACTTCATTGCGTTTGACCGCATTGCCAACTTTCTTTCCAACAGATAGACCGACACGAAAATGCGGCTGTTCTTTCGGCAAGACATAGACCACGAATTTCCGATTTGCAAAAGAATTCCCTGTCTGGAAAACTTTTTGAAAATCTTGCTCTGATTTTACACGATAAGATTTTCTCATATCGGTTCCTTCACTTCTTTCGATTATGCTTTATTACGTCCTTGAATACGTAACCACTCACTTGTCAATCATACCATATTTGCCCTACATCAGGCACTAAATTCCTAAAAAACGGCATAAAAAAAACCACTGGCAAACAGTGGCTTATGCAGAAATAACCTTTCTGCCTTTACGACGACGGCTAGCTAAAACACGACGTCCATTTTTAGTACTCATACGTTTACGGAATCCGTGAACTTTTTGACGTTTACGTTTATTTGGTTGATACGTTCTTTTCATATATTTCCACCTCCATTAGCAGCTTGCTTATGCGCACAGACATACTTTGATAGTATAACGAGTCAAGCACTACTTTGTCAATAACAAGTTGCGCTAAATTTAGCTTCTTTTATCCACAATCTCGGTGAAATCCGTGTGTTTGCTGTTTATAACCAAAAATTGTGGAAAACTTTTTCCTCAGAGTTATTTGCTGCTTTTCCACAAATAAACAGCCTGTATAAAACTTATCCACATTTCAGTTTTTGTCTGTTGATAAGTATGTAAAATCCTTTTAATACCAACGCTTATATTATACATTAGCGTGTGGATAACCTTTCTGATATTCCAGTTATCAACAGATAGAACATCCTTGTGGAAAACCCTATTTTGGATATGTGCCTTTCTTTTTTATTTTTATCCTATGGTGTGGAAAAGTATTTTTTTCTCACCTTTTTTAATTTAATCTGTGGAAAACTTTTCCAATCCGTGCTATTTTAGTTATATCTATTTTTAGTTATGGGAGGACAATTTATGCCATCTGCTGATTCTATTTGGCAAGATCTGCAAAGATCCTTTAAAGAAGAGTTAAATCCAGCCAGTTACAGTGCTTGGATCGAAACTGCCAATGTCTTGTCTTTTGAAAAAAATCAGCTGCTGATTGAAGTACCCAGCGATCTTCATAAATCTTATTGGGAAAAAAATCTAGCTGCCAAAATCGTCGAAATGGGATTTATGAGGACTGGTGAGGAATTGATTCCTAGTTTTGTGACTGTTGAAGAAGCTGAAGCACTGAAAACACCTGCAGCTTTGCAAAAAACGACCAACAATTCTGAAGAGCCGCCTAAAACTATTTTGAACGAAAAATATACATTTGATACCTTTGTCATCGGAAAAGGCAATCAAATGGCCCATGCTGCTGCCCTCGTTGTTGCTGAAGATCCTGGGTCTATTTATAATCCGCTTTTCTTCTATGGAGGCGTTGGTTTAGGTAAAACCCATTTGATGCACGCGATCGGTCATCAGATGCTCCTAAAACGACCAACAGCCAAAATCAAATATGTCAGTAGTGAAAACTTCACCAATGACTTCATCACTTCGATCCAAAAAAACAAAATGGAAGACTTTCGCAACGAATATCGCAATGTCGATCTTTTACTCGTAGATGATATCCAATTTTTGGTGAATAAAGAAGGAACTCAGGAAGAATTCTTTAATACGTTTGAAGAGTTATACCGCAACAATAAGCAAATCGTCTTGACCAGTGATCGATTGCCCAACGAGATCCCTACTTTACCAGAACGTTTGGTTTCCCGTTTTGCTTGGGGATTATCGGTAGACATCACACCACCTGATTTAGAGACCCGTACGGCTATTTTACGGAAAAAAGCCGAAGCAGAGCGATTGGAGATACCTGATGATACATTAAGTTATATTGCTGGGCAGATTGATTCGAATATCCGAGAACTCGAGGGAGCCTTAGTTAGGGTCCAAGCTTTTGCAACGATGCAAAATTCAGATATCACCACTAGTTTGGCAGCTGAAGCCATCAAAGCACTCAAATCAAGCCATGGGTCTACCCAAGTATCTATTCTGCAGATCCAAGAAGAGGTGGCTAAATATTACCACATTCATGTGACTGACTTAAAAGGCAAAAAACGCGTCAAAGGTATTGTTGTTCCACGCCAGATCGCAATGTTCCTTTCAAGAGAACTCACAGACAGTTCGTTACCAAAAATCGGCGGTGAATTCGGCGGTAAAGATCATACAACTGTCATTCATGCCCACGAAAAAATTCAACATTTGGTTGAAACAGATGCTACGATCAAAAATGAGATTGCCGAAATCAAACACATTCTCTTCAGCTAAGCTGTGGATAATAAGAAAAAAACGTGAAAAGTTATCCACAAGTTATTCACAGGCGTTTTCGTTGGTACTATCACGCTAAACCAAAGTTATCCACATTACTAACAAGCCTATTACTACTATTACTTTTATTTAATAACTATAAATTAAAGGAGTCCCGTTATGAAACTAACTTTAAACCGCTCAGAATTCATGCAAGAACTACAAACTGTTCAACGTGCCATTTCAACAAAAACGACTATCCCGATTTTAACAGGTGTCAAAATCACACTGACGGACCAAGGATTAACATTGACTGGCAGCAATGCTGATATTTCGATTGAAACATTTCTTAGTGCTGACAATGAGAAAGCCCAAATGAACATCGAACAAACAGGGGCAATCGTTCTTCAAGCACGCTTCTTCAGTGAAATCGTTCGTCGATTACCAGAAAGTACATTGACTTTAGAAGTATTAGAAAACAACCAAGTGGCAATCACTTCCGGTAAAGCCAATTTTACGGTGAATGGCTTAGATGCAGATAGCTATCCACACTTACCAGTTGTTGAAAGCCAAAACGCCATCGAGATCCCGGGGCATATCCTAAACAAAATCGTAAGTGAAACAGTTTTTGCTGTTTCTCAACATGAAAGTCGCCCAATTTTGACTGGGGTCCATTTTGTTCTCGAGGATCAAAAACTACTCGCAGTTGCGACTGATTCACATCGTTTGAGCCAACGTGTGATCCCTCTAGACAGCGGTGACACGGCCTTCAATATTGTGATTCCTGGAAAAAGTTTGACTGAACTTTCTCGTTCATTGACAGATGAAGAAGAAGCGATCCAAATCAGTATCATGGATAATCAAGTCTTGTTCCAAACCAAAACAATGAAATTTTATTCACGTTTGTTAGAAGGAACGTACCCAGATACCAATCGTTTGATTCCTTCAAGTTTCAATACTGAAATCGAATTTGTCGTCCCTGAACTGCTGCAAGCGATTGAACGGGCATCGTTGCTTTCACACGAAGGGCGCAATAATATCGTACGTTTGGCTATTTCTGAAGAAGCAGTTGTTTTATACGGAAATTCTCCAGAAATCGGGAAAGTTGAAGAAGATCTGAACTTTGCCTCTGTGACCGGTGATCCATTGGAGATTTCTTTCAATCCAGACTATATGAAAGCTGCTTTACGGGCTTTTGGTGATACAAGCATCGTCATTCGGTTTATTTCAGCGATCCGTCCATTTACTTTAGAACCAACAGAAAGCAAAGGCACGTTTATCCAACTGATCACGCCTGTCAGAACCAATTGATTTTCATGTCTTTTGAAAATCAATGAAATACGTAGTGAAAATGAATAAATCTATTTAAAGGGCTTAAAATCGTTTTTAAGCCCTTTTTTCTATTTTTGCTTATTTTTTATCTAAAAAGAGTAAGTCTTCTGAGAATCAAAAATATCCCGATTAATTTGTTTTCTGAGGCAAAAAAGAGTATAATAGAAGTACACATTCTGTGACGGAATTGAGGGAAATTATGAAAAAGAAAATTTTTTTGGAAACAGAATACATGACCCTTGGACAAATGTTGAAAGAAGCTAGCGTGATTGGCAGCGGTGGACAAGCAAAGTGGTATTTAGCTGAACAAACCGTTTTGGTCGATGGAGAGCCTGAAAATAGAAGAGGCCGTAAACTATATGCGGGAATGATGATCGAGCTGCCTGATGAGGGTACTTTTTTTATGGTCAAGAAAGAAGACAGCGATGCGGCTGAATGAGTTGCAAATCAAGAATTATCGCAATTATGAAACGTTGTCGCTGCACTTCAACAAAAACTTGGTCATTTTTTTAGGAGAGAATGCACAAGGGAAAACCAATATCCTTGAAAGCATCTATGTTTTGGCAATGACCAAAAGCCATCGGACATCCAGCGAACAAGAGTTGATTCGCTGGGAAACGGACGGCGCCTATATTTCTGGTCTAGTAGATCGCGGACGTTCCACGATCCCATTAGAATTATTTTTATCAAAAAAAGGGCGCAAAACCAAAGTCAATCATATTGAACAAAAAAAACTGAGTAGTTACATAGGACAATTGAATGTCATCTTATTTGCGCCAGAAGATTTATCTTTGGTCAAAGGAAGTCCGCAAGTGCGGCGCAAATTTCTTGATATGGAGATTGGACAGATCGATCCAATCTATTTGTATGATCTTGTTCAATATCAAACCGTCTTGAAGCAAAGAAACCAATACTTAAAACAATTAGCTGAAAAGAAGCAGACTGATGAAGTTTATCTGGATGTACTGACCGAGCAATTGATTGATTTCGGCAGCAAAATCATTCTAGCTAGACAAAAGTTTGTCCAAAGACTGGGGTATTGGGCCAATGCACTTCATCAAAAAATCAGTCAAGAAAAAGAAGTGCTACAGATCAACTACTTATCGAATATTCCTGCAACTTGTCAAACGCTGCAAGATATCCAGCAACACTTCACGCATTCTTTGGCACAAGTCAAAGAACGAGAAAGATTTCGTCAGATGACTTTAGTTGGACCGCATCGAGATGACTTAGATTTTTTGATCAACGATAAGGACGTGCAAACCTTTGGTTCCCAAGGGCAGCAACGCACGACAGCTTTAAGTGTCAAATTAGCTGAGATCGACTTAATGAAAGAAGAAACCGGTGAATATCCGGTATTGTTGTTAGATGACGTGATGAGTGAGCTGGATGATTCCCGCCAACTGCATTTATTGGCAACGATTGAAGGAAAAGTCCAGACATTTCTGACAACGACCACATTAGATCATGTAAAAGATAAAATGTCTGTAGAAGCAGAGATTTTTTATGTAGAGCAAGGACATATCAAAGGAGAATAGACTGAATGACAGAAGAAGAAAAAAATTTAGTTGAACGGGCCAAAGCCTATGATGCCAGTCAGATCCAAGTATTAGAAGGATTAGAAGCCGTTCGTAAGCGTCCTGGGATGTATATCGGTTCAACCAGTTCAGAAGGCTTGCATCATTTAGTATGGGAAATCGTAGATAATTCGATTGATGAAGCGTTAGCTGGTTTTGCAACCAGTATTGAAGTGATCATTGAACCTGATAATAGTATCACTGTCGTTGATGACGGCCGGGGAATTCCAGTCGGTATCCAAGCCAAAACGGGTCGACCTGCGGTTGAAACCGTGTTTACGATTTTACATGCCGGCGGTAAATTCGGCGGTGGCGGATACAAAGTTTCTGGTGGTTTGCATGGTGTAGGTTCTTCCGTGGTGAATGCATTGTCGACGACACTAGACGTAAAAGTGTATAAAGAAGGCAAAGTATACTACCAAGAATATCATCGTGGTGCAGTCGTGGAAGATTTGAAAGTCATTGATGAAACAGATCGCCATGGGACAACCGTCCATTTTGTGCCAGACCCTGAAATTTTTACAGAAACAACAGAATTCAATTTTGACAAATTGGCTACGCGTGTTCGAGAATTGGCGTTCTTGAATCGCGGCTTGAAAATCTCGATCGAAGATAAGCGCAGCGAAAAACCGATATTGAAAGAATATCATTATGATGGGGGGATCAAGAGTTATGTTGAGCATTTAAATGCCAGCAAAACAGCACTATTCCCCGAACCAATTTATCTTGAGGGAGAACAACAAGGAATCACGGTTGAGGTTTCTATGCAGTATACAGATAGTTACCACAGCAATTTATTGAGCTTTGCCAACAATATCCATACGTATGAAGGCGGCACCCATGAATTTGGCTTTAAAACGGCTTTGACACGGGTAATCAATGACTATGCCCGCAAATCAAAGGTCATGAAAGAAAATGATGAGAATCTTACCGGTGAAGATGTCCGAGAAGGATTGACTGCAGTCATCTCGATCAAACATCCCGATCCGCAGTTTGAAGGACAAACCAAAACCAAACTAGGTAACTCTGAAGTACGGACAGTCACAGATCGATTGTTTTCTGAACACTTTACCAAATTCTTGATGGAAAACCCGACAGTCGGACGACAAGTCGTTGAAAAAGGATTATTGGCTTCAAAAGCACGGCAAGCGGCCAAACGTGCGCGCGAAATGACGCGACGAAAAGGCGCATTAGAAATCAGTAATTTACCTGGTAAATTGGCTGACTGTTCTAGTAAAGATCCTGAAAAAAGCGAATTGTTCATCGTCGAAGGAGATTCCGCAGGCGGGTCTGCGAAACAAGGACGCAGCCGGGAATATCAAGCGATTTTACCGATCCGTGGGAAAATTTTGAATGTCGAAAAAGCGAGCATGGACAAGATTTTGGCAAATGAAGAAATTCGTTCATTGTTTACCGCAATGGGGACTGGTTTTGGTGCTGATTTTGATGTGTCAAAAGCCCGTTACCATAAGTTGGTCATCATGACAGATGCCGATGTCGATGGTGCCCACATCCGTACATTGTTATTGACACTTTTTTATAGATACATGCGTCCAATCGTGGAAGCGGGCTATGTGTATATTGCACAACCGCCTTTATATGGTGTCAAACAAGGAAAAAATATCCATTATATCCAACCTGGAAAGAACGCAGAGCAAGATTTGAAAGACAAAATCGCTTCATTGCCTGCGACACCTAAAGCGACCGTTCAACGGTATAAAGGATTGGGAGAGATGGATGACCATCAACTATGGGAAACCACAATGGATCCAGAAAATCGGATGATGTTGCGTGTAAGCGTGGATGATGCGATCGAAGCGGATCAAGTTTTTGAAATGTTGATGGGCGATCGCGTGGAACCACGACGCGCCTTCATTGAAGAAAATGCACATTACGTGAAAAACTTGGATATCTAACCAATCGCAGAGGAGGAAACAGCTTGAGTGAAGCAAAACAAAATATTCACGACGTCAATCTAACGAGTGAAATGCGTGAGTCCTTTATCGATTATGCGATGAGTGTTATCGTTGCAAGGGCTTTGCCAGATGTGCGAGATGGCTTAAAGCCAGTTCACCGCAGAATTTTGTATGGCATGAACGAATTGGGTGTAACGCCAGATAAACCACATAAAAAATCTGCCCGAATCGTCGGCGATGTAATGGGTAAATATCACCCTCATGGGGATAGTGCGATCTATGAATCAATGGTTCGTATGGCACAGCCGTTTAGTTATCGCTATATGCTTGTTGATGGACATGGAAACTTTGGCTCCGTCGACGGTGACGGCGCAGCTGCCATGCGTTACACCGAAGCCAGAATGAGTAAACTGGCGATGGAAATGTTGCGGGATATCAATAAAGATACTGTTGACTTCCAAAGCAACTATGATGATACTGAACGGGAACCGGCTGTCTTACCTGCAAGATTCCCCAATTTACTGGTCAATGGAACAACGGGGATCGCGGTCGGCATGGCTACCAATATTCCGCCGCATAATTTGAATGAAGTGATTGCAGCTATCGATTTATTGATGGAGAATCCTGATGTAACTACGAGCGAATTGATGGAAGTTCTGCCTGGACCCGATTTTCCTACTGGCGGGATCGTTATGGGGAAATCAGGTATCCGTCGCGCATACGAAACAGGGAAAGGTTCAATCACTGTTCGTGGTAAAGTCGAAGTGACCGAAATGCCAAATGGCAAAGAAAGAATCTTAGTGACAGAATTGCCATACATGGTCAACAAAGCCAAACTGATCGAACGAATCTCGGAACTGCATCGTGATAAGCGAATTGAAGGCATCACTGATTTGCGGGATGAATCGTCTCGCGAGGGGATGCGAATCGTTATTGATGTCCGCAGAGATGTCAGTGCATCAGTCATCTTGAACAATCTGTACAAAATGACAGCTTTACAGTCTTCTTTCGGCTTTAATATGCTTGCCATTGAAAAAGGCGTGCCGAAAATACTGAGTTTGAAACGAATTCTAGAAAATTATATCGAGCACCAACAAGAAGTTGTGACGCGTCGTACGCAATTTGATAAAAACAAAGCGGAAGCACGCGCCCATATTTTGGAAGGGTTGCGGATCGCTCTTGATCATATCGATGAAATCATTGCGTTGATTCGTGCATCAGCTTCTGATGATATTGCCAAGACGACCATGATGGAGCGTTTTGAATTATCGGAACGTCAAGCACAAGCGATCTTAGATATGCGTTTGCGGCGTCTGACCGGTTTAGAACGAGATAAAATCGAGAATGAATACCAAAGTTTGTTAGAATTGATTGCTGATTTAACAGATATTTTGGCTCATCCGCATCGGGTATTAGAAATCATCCAAACAGAATTGCAAGAGTTAGGTCAACGTTTTGGAGATGCTCGCCGAACTGAATTACTTGTAGGTGAAGTACTCAGCCTTGAGGATGAAGACCTGATCGAAGAAGAAGAAATCGTTATTACGTTGACTAATAATGGCTATATCAAACGAGTAGCAAATTCAGAATTCCGTGCGCAAAGACGTGGCGGCCGTGGTGTCCAAGGAATGGGCATTCACGATGAAGATTTTGTTCGAACGCTGCTCTCATGTTCTACACATGATACGCTGCTCTTCTTTACCAATAAAGGCAAAGTCTACAAAGCCAAAGGGTATGAAATCCCTGAATATGGACGAGCAGCCAAAGGGATCCCTGTCATCAACTTGCTCGGTATTGACTCCAGCGAACGTATCGAAGCGATCATATCTGCTTCGGGTGGACCACAAGAAGGACGTTACCTCTTCTTTACTACACGACTAGGAATCGTGAAGCGGACTTCAGTGACTGCGTTTGCGAACATTCGTGCCAACGGCTTGATTGCCATCGGTTTGAAAGAAAATGATGAGCTGGTAAATGTGATTGAAACCCATGGGGAAGATAGAGTGATCATCGGTACGCATAAAGGTTATTCTGTCACATTCGAAGAAGCGTTGGTCCGCGATATGGGACGAACAGCTGCTGGTGTCCGTGGTATTCGTCTAAGAGAAGCAGATTATGTTGTTGGAGCTGCTGTGATCAAAGAAGACAGTGAAGTCTTAGTGATCACAGAAAACGGCTATGGCAAACGCACCAAAGGCTCTGAGTACCCAGTCAAAGGTCGTGGCGGTAAAGGGATCAAAACAGCCAATATCACGCCTAAGAATGGCCCTCTTGCTGGATTAACGACTGTTTCTGGTGAAGAAGACATCATGGTCATCACCAATAAAGGTGTCTTGATCAGATTCAATGTAGCTTCTGTTTCGCAAACTGGTCGTGCCACATTGGGGGTACGCTTGATGAAGATGGAAAACGAAGCCAAAGTTGTAACAATGGCCACCGTAGAGCCTGAACCGCAATTGGACATAGCGACAGAGCGCGCGCAAGCCGAAGATACGTCAGCAATGAATCAGGCCGTTCAAGATTTAGCAGATAGTCAGGATACAGCGACAGATACGAAAGAATAAATTTTTTCAGATTATACAAAAAAACGAACCCACTTTTGGTTCGTTTTTTTTTGGTTCAATCACCATCTGTTTGCGTAATTCTTTATGTAAGGAACAAAGTCGGTTGTATTTAGAATAACAGCTTGCAATTTGAACGTAAAAAGTGTATAATAATTATTTGTGAGTAGTCTAACCAGGCCACTCTCTCTGCTCCTAGTCAACTAGGGGCCTAAGTCCACAGGGAGGTGAAGAATCAATGGAAAACACGAAATATGAAATTTTATACATCATTCGTCCAAACATTGATGAAGAAGCTAAATCCGCATTGATTGCACGTTTTGATTCAATCTTAACTGATAACGGCGCTGAAGTTATCGAGTCTAAAGATTGGCAAAAACGCCGTCTAGCGTATGAAATGGATGGATTCCGTGAGGGTATCTATCACATCGTTAAAGTTTCTTCTTCAACAACTGCAAGTGCAATCAACGAATTTGACCGTCTTGCAAAAATCAATGATGACATTATCCGTCACATGATTGTCAAAGAAGAAGCATAATATTGTTTCACGTGAAACAAAAGCGATGAGGAGATGATGAACTTTGATTAACAATGTTGTACTAGTAGGAAGATTAACTAAAGATCCTGATTTACGTTACACTTCTAACGGCACGGGTGTCGCTACATTTACTTTGGCTGTAAATCGTAATTTTACCAATCAAAGTGGTGAGCGCGAAGCTGATTTTATCAACTGCGTCATTTGGAGAAAACCAGCGGAAACCATGGCAAACTATGCACGTAAAGGGACATTGCTAGGGATCACTGGACGGATTCAAACACGTTCTTATGATAACCAACAAGGTCAACGTGTTTATGTAACAGAAGTCGTTGCTGATAACTTCCAATTATTAGAGTCAAGAAATGCTTCTGAGCAAAGACGGACATCTGACAGCGGCAGCAGCAATAACACTACGTATAATTCAAATAGTTCTTCTGGATTTGGTAACAATCAAAGCAATCAAACTCAATCCTCTCAACCATCAGGAATGCCTAGTTTTGATCGTGATAATTCCGATCCGTTCGGAAACGCATCAATCGACATTTCAGACGATGATTTACCATTCTAAGAAATTGATAGGAGGGAAATAGGATGGCACAACAAAGAAGAGGCGGACGCAAACGTCGTAAAGTAGACTATATTGCAGCTAACCATATCGAACATATCGATTACAAAGATATCGAATTATTAAAACGTTTCATTTCAGAACGCGGTAAAATTTTGCCACGTCGTGTAACTGGTACAGGCGCGAAAAACCAACGTAAACTTACCATTGCAATCAAACGCGCACGTATTATGGGATTACTTCCATTCGTAGGCGAAGAATAAATCGACTTCAAATGACAAGCTTCTTGAGAGGCTTGTCATTTTTTTGTCTTTTCATCTTTTGTTATTTGTTATTTTATTTTTGTTTACAATAACAGGTGAATGGATATAGTGAACCTTGTCATATGTCTTAGCGTTTCACGTGAAACATTTTTTTGCATCATCGCCTAATTTCCTAAACTGTGGTAAAATAGGATAACGAAAGATCATAAATTGGGAGAAAATATTGAGGGGTTAAATAATGGCAGCAATTGGGTTGATTTCAATTGATAATTATGACGATTTGATTGAAAAAAAAGATGACAAACAAGTATCTTATTTGAACTCGCTGATTACAACGCTGATTTCCGATTGGGCAAGTGAAAACAGTGTCTTTTACAAGCGTATCAATTCAGAACGTTTTCTTTTTGTTGCAAAAGATTCTGATATTGAACGAATGAAAGACGATAAATTTCAATTTTTGACTAGGGTGCGACAAGTGGCTGAAAAAAACGATTTGCCATTGACCATCAGTATGGGGATTGCGTATGGCCAGGAATCTTTTGAAGTGATTGGTGAAGAAGCACAAAATAATCTAGATGTGGCATTGGTCAGAGGTGGGGATCAAGTTGTCCTCAGGGAAGCTATAGAAGATGCAAAACCACAATTTTTTGGTGGCAATACAGATGGCACACCAAAGAGAACGCGTGTTCGTTCTCGGGCTATGAGTACTGCCTTGAAAAAGATTCTTGCTGAGAATCAGCGGATATTTATCATGGGACATCGTTACCCTGATATGGATGCGCTTGGATCAGCTTTTGGTGTTGCTTATATGGCAATGATGAGTGACAAAGAGTGCTATATCATTCTGAATGCGAAAGAAATCACTGCTGACATTGAACGTGCTTTAGAGGAGTTAAAAAAGTATCCTGACCTTCAGCGACTTGTGATTTCAGACGAAGAAGCAATTGATCTATCAAATGACGAAAGCGTCTTAGTGATGGTTGATTACCATAAGCCATCAATGTCGATTTCTCAAGCTGTCTATGATACATTTGAAAAGATCGCTGTAATCGACCATCATCGTCGCGGCGATGAGTTTCCTGATAAACCTTTATTGACGTATATTGAATCATCAGCTTCCTCGGCAGCTGAGCTAGTCGCCGAATTGATTCAATATCGTGCAGCCCGTAAATCATTATTGCCTAAATTTATTTCTACTGCGCTTTTAGCAGGGATCTATGTGGATACCAAAAATTTCACTGTGCGTACGACAGGGCGCACCTTTGATATAGCTGGTTATTTGAAGAATCAAGGTGCAGATACATCATTGGTACAATATATGCTGAGTACGGATTTAGATTCTTACCTGATGATCAGTGAGTTGGTATCACGCAGCAAGCACTTTAAAGAAGATATCGTGATTGCCTCAGCGGATGAGGATCGCGTATATGATAGTGTGACCGTAGCTAAAGCCGCGGATACATTATTGTCTATCAATGGCATCCATGCGGCTTTCGTAATCACCAAACAACCAGGCGATTTGATTGGGATCAGTGCGCGGAGTACTGGCAAAGTCAATGTGCAAACCATCATGGAAGGACTGGGAGGCGGCGGCCATTTTACCAATGCAGCAACGCAAATCAAAGGCAGCAATATCGATGAAGTAGAGGATCGCCTGCGCAATGAATTAATCAATCATGACCAATAATAAGGAGTGACCAAAACATGAAAGTTATTTTCTTACAAGATGTAAAAGGTAAAGGAAAAAAAGGGGATATCAAGGAAGTACCTAATGGGTATGCACAAAACTTCCTAATCAAAAATAACTACGCTAAACCAGCCAATAATGAAAGTGTGGCTGAATTAAAAGGCAAGCAAAAAGCCAAAGAAAAACAAGATGCAGAAGTATTAGCCGAAGCACAAGAATTGAAGCAAATTCTTGAAAAAGAAGAAACGGTTGTTAAGATCCAAGCCAAAGCAGGTGAGGACGGTCGTTTGTTCGGTTCAATCCCTTCTAAACAAATCGCAGATGCATTGAATAAACAATACAAGATCAAATTGGATAAACGCAAAATTGAGTTAGATCAACCGATTCGTGCGTTAGGCTTTACGCAAGTACCAGTGAAGATCCATCCACAAGTGACTGCAACCATCAATGTGCATACGGTCCAAGAATAAGGGAAAGACCCAACAGTCAAATGTTGGGTCTTTTTCAGGGGATTTCACAAAAGGTGCCTTGTACTTTACTAGGTTATCTTGTAGAATAAATGGACACTAGATGAGGAGCGAAAGGTATGAATGAAGCGTGGCAGAACCAAGTCCCTCCACAAGATATAGAAGCGGAACAAGCGGTACTCGGTGCAATATTTTTAGATGCTGAAGCGATTATTGATGCAATGGAAGTCATTGCACCGCAAGATTTTTATCGACGGAGTCATCAAATAATTTTTCAAGCAATGATTCAATTGAATGACCGCAGTGAAGCAATTGATTTGATTACCCTTAAAGCAGAAATCGAAAAAAGCAGCAGTTTAGAAGATGTCGGCGGTTTAACGTACTTAACGGAACTCAGTCAAGCATCACCATCAGCGGCCAGTATAGCCTATTATGCTAAAATCGTTGACGACAAGGCCACTTTGCGGAATCTGATCCAAACAGCCAGCAGAATCGTTACAC
>Ga0308161_1001644_pt1 | contig 26040 bp, 41 predicted proteins | sample PhyFR2_FD_201034 | JGI IMG/M metagenome (GOLD analysis project Ga0308161, IMG submission 201034) | Phyllosphere microbial communities from UC Gill Tract Community Farm, Albany, California, United States - DLSLF.R2 | ecosystem: Host-associated > Plants > Phyllosphere > Unclassified | place: USA...
GCTTGGCCTTCGCCGCCGCCTTGCGCTGACTGTCGCTGGGCGCCCGGCCGCCGCGGCACCACTGCCCGTTCGACTGCCACTGGTGCGGACCGAGCGTGTCGTCGTCCGTTGAGTAGGAGGCAAGCTGGCCACACCGATCGCAGCGCCGCGTGTTCTTGGGTGGGTTCGGCCGCTTCGTGCGCGGCTTCTTCGGCTCCTGACCTCCGGATGCCTTCGGCGTCGCCTTCTTCCCGAACCGCCACTCCCGGGTCAGCGGATAGAGCTTGACGTTCCCCATGGGCGCTACCGTACCGGGATTACCCGACATTCGGGGCGTACTGCTCGTCATCGTTCTGGGACATCGGCGGCGCGATCTCCAGCGCTGCCTCTACCATCGCGTACGCCTTCAGGTGCTCGCCCCGCGAACCGTAGTGCAGCACATATCGGAGGACGTGCGCGATGCCGTGCTGTCGGTCATGCTCGGGCGTGTGGCCCTTCTCGATCTGCCGTGCACGCTCGGCATTGATCTGCTCCTCGGTGATCGGCTCCGGGGATACGGGGCGACGGAACAGGTACTGCCGCACCCATTCGGCGGTGTCCTCATGCGAGTTCAGGTCGAAGCCATAACGCCCGAGCGCATCGGCTATCGCCTGCCATGCCGAGTCGGTGTCTTCGTTGATCACCGCCTGGCAATCGTCGGTCGGGGCGTGCGCCTCCTCGAAGACAGCGAGAGCGACGCGGGCCTGTTCGCGCCATCCATCCTGGATGCCTCGAACTTCGTCTTCCCATGTGATCTCGAAACCGAGCGCGCGGTTCTCGGCGAATCGTGCATCGTAGATCGCCTTCGCGGCCTTCTCGATCAGGTCATCGTTCATCGGTCTCTCCTTCGCTCCGGGGCGACCTCGGCCGCCCCACCTTCGCCTGCATCTCGGCGCGTACCTGCAGCACCGTGCTCTGCCGGAACATCTGCGTCTGCACCCCCGCGATCACCACCACCCCCTCCGGGGCGATCAGGTCCTTCCGCACCCACCGGCGCAACGTCCGCTCCGAACCGGCCAGCATCTCGGCCTGCAGCTTCGTGATCAGCGGGTCACCCCACTCCGGGCGAGCGACGGCCACCACCAGCGGGTCGACCTCCTCCACCCACGCGGGCTCCCCCTTCGTGCGACGCTCCACACCCCACTTATCGACCGCGTCCTGCACCGACCAGAACGGGCGAATCCCGTCGACCAGCGGATTCCGGTCCAGGAACCCGATACCCAGGATCCGGACGTTCTCCACGTCGTTCACCAGGTCCGGGAGGCACCGCTCGAGCTGATAGTCCGTGTGCCGGCCCCAGTCGTGCAACGTGTGCCCGAGATCGTTCAGAGCGTCCAGGAGGTCAGCGTCCACCGGTGCCGGCGGCTCGACCTGCTGCGCACGACCACCCGGCGCCTTATCCGTCGGAGTCGCCTTCATCGGATCCGCCAGAGACCGCAGACGCCCGTACAGGTCATCCGAGTCACGGACCAGGGTGCGCAGCCGGAAGAAGCACGTGTCGCAGATCAGGGCGTGATCGCGCGCGGGGCGCTCTGCGCATCCCCAGCACTTCGAGACGTACACCTCGCCGGCGGCCTCGGCTGCCTGCACCTTCGCCTGCTCCTCGCACGCGGCATAGTGGACGCCCCGCTGCTTGCACCCACGGATACACACCCGATCAGACATGACGAGCACCCCCGACGACTCGCCGGACCGTCCCCATCCCCGCACGGCGTCCGGCAGGGAAGATGACGGGCTCGGCACGGAGCATCTTGATCGCGAGCTCACGTTGCCACGGCATCAGCTCGACCCCAATGCGCCGCGCGAACGCGTCGACCTTCTCGGCCGCCGTCGGCTCCGGCGGGTCCGTGCACACGCAGTCCGCCTCGACGTCAGGGTCACGGCTCACCATGACGAACCCGAACCCGTTGCAGATGCCGCAGTCCGGCTTCGGCTCAGAACGGAGTGTCATCACCGAACGCTCCCCACTGATCCGCTGGCGGCTGATCCGTCGCCCACCCGTCGCCCGCCGGGGCGGGTGCCGCCGGCTGCTGGCCGGGCTTGCCCGCCGCCCTCGTGACCTGCGCCGTCGCGTAACGGAGGCTCGGGCCGATCTCATCCACCTCGAGCTCGATCGCCGTCCGATTGTTCCCGTCACGGTCCTGGTAAGAACGCTGACGGAGCCGACCCTGAGCGACCACCCGCATGCCCTTCGACAGCGATCCGGCGACATGCTCGGCGAACTCCCGCCACACGCTGCACCGCAGGAACAGGGCATCCCCGTCCTTCCACTCCCCCGACGCCCGATCCAACGTGCGCGGAGTGCTCGCGACCGTGAAGTTCGCCACCGGAAGACCGTTCTGCGTATACCGCAGCTCCGGATCCGCCGTCAGGTTCCCCACGACCGTGATGACCGTCTCCCCAGCCATCAGGAGGCCACCTCTGCGAAGGACCACAGCGGGCACTCGTCCCACTCGATCTCGATCGGCGCGTCGACCATGTTCGGCTTCGGCGTCACGTCGGACTCGAAGTTCTCGTCCATGTGCATCGACTTGGCGTCCTCCGGCGTGCTCCACCACTCGGAGTAGATGCAGTGCTCGTGCTGCACTCGCTCGTGAGTGCAGCCGGGGTCGCTCGAATCACACCCGTCCTCGCTCAGGCAGTCCGCCCAGATGTGGCAATCCGCATCCGGGGGCGCCGTGCACGTGAAGGTCGCGCGCCCCTCGGCATCCGTGGTCATCGTGTGCGTGCTCATGGTCAGTTCTCCTCGTGTGCAAAGTTCGGGTGCTGGCCGGCCATGTGGCGGGCCACGTTCTGGAACGACCGGTTGCAGCACGGGCAGACGCCCGCGGCGATCCGGTTCTTGATGCGGGTCTTCGCCGCCTTGTGACCGCGGAGCGAGCGCTCCGTCGCGCCGAGCTGATCGCGCAGCGCGGTCTCGCGCGACTCCGACCACCCACGCAGCCGCTTCTCCCTTTCGAGCTGCTGCTCGAGCTTCTGCTTCTCGGTGGTCAGGAAGTGGAGCTTGTGCCCGTTCGGGCACCACCAGTTCCCACCGTTGTCGAGGCGATCGCGGTACATCTCGACCGGGATCGCGTGCGGGATGCTGCACTCACCGCAGGTGATGATGTGAAGCGTCCCCGTGTACGTCAGCGTGCTCATGATGCTGTCCTCCTCGCGCTCTCGCGCTTCTCCGTCTCGTACCTCTCGAACCACCGACGTGCCGTGTCCATCGACACCCCGACCTTCGCCGCGACCCTCTTCCACGACATCCGCTGGTCCCGCGCCTCGGCGATCACGCGCCCCACCGCGGGCTGATACCGGCTCTTGCGGCCACTGCCAGCACGGAACCCACCCACCTTCGGCAGAGCCGCACGCGACATGATCAACTCCCCGACCGTCACCCGCCGCTCCTGCGCCTCAGCGAACAGACGCCGATACTCCGACAACGGGACGTTGACCTTCACCGGCAGGAACCCCTGAACATCAGAACGGTTCGTCAACCCACACCCCCTCGGTCTCGTCCTGTTCCTGCTTCTGCGCGTAGTAGTCGGCGAGCTTGTCCTCGTAGACCCGGCGGGTGAGCCATTCGATGCGCTGAACTCGGGCGGTACCGCAAGGGCCGCAGGGACCGTTGACGAGGCCGTCGGGGTGCTTGGGGCATCCGATCGGCGGAGCGTCCAGCAGGACGGGGCGCTCGGGGCGCTCGACAGGCGCTCTCTCCACCTGCACGGCCGCCCACGCCTCTGCCCTCGCCGCATCCTCGAAGCGCACCCGCTCCCGCGCGCTCGCCCGCGCGCGCTCCCTCTCTACTGCCATGGACGTCCATGGACGGGCATCCGGCGGGGGTGGGGCCAGCGACGGCGCCCGCCGCTTGTCGGCCTTCAGCACCCGCAGAAGCTGGATCCACTCCCGCATCTGCCCCGACTCCGGGTCCGGCGCTCGGAACGTCACCATGAAGCCCGCGTCGATCAGCATCACCAGATGCCCCATCACCAGGTCCGCTGCCTCCAACGGCGGCCGGTCCCGGTACAGCTCCTGTGCGATCCACCACTCCGACAGCGGCCCGCGGCCGTCCACGTCCAGCAGCGTCCACAGGCCCAACGCCGTCGGCTTCGCCTCGTCCGGCACCGCCTGGAACTCGGGCGACTGCAGATCCTCGAGACTGATCATGCGCTGTTTCGTTGGAGCCAAGGTCGTTCCCTCTCGCGAAGCCCTCGATGCACCTGTCGAGAGCGAAATTCAGATCGTGTTCGTGGACGGTGAAACACTCCGACCACCCGCCGTCGGCGAGGATGTGCCGGGACTCCTCCTCCCGGGCGAACGCCTTCGGGAACCAGCGAGTCAGGACGCGCAGCGCCTCCCGCTCCCAGCTGGCATCCGTGCCGTCTTGCAGGACGATCACGTGCGCACCGGTCTGCACCATCCGGCGCAGACGGTTCCGCGACCATGCCCGGCCCACCTTCAGGACGTTCTCGAGCGGCCACCAGACCACGTAGGTCGCCGCGTACCTCGGCATGCTCATTCGTCCACCTCGTATCCGGCGGCCGTCGCGCACGCCTCGCATAGCCGGCGCAGGTCGCCGTGGCGGAAGCCGTAGAACTGGGTCCGCATCTGGATCAGGTACTCCGGCGTCTCGATCGCGCCACACCCGGCGCACTGCAGCCGGTACGGGGCGACGCCGACGACACCGGACGTGAAGCCGGGGATCGTCGGGAGCAGTTCCACGGTCATCGCGTCCCCCTCCCGTCGGCACCGAACATCCGGTGCGCCTGCCACCGCATCCACTCATCCCCGTACACCGAGCAGCCCATCTCCATCGCCACCGCCGACGAGATCCGCACCCGAGTCACACCCTCGAGACGGAACCACGCCATTTCACGCGGGTAGTACATCGGCACCCGCTCCGGGGACTTCACCCACCGGCGCACCTTCCACCCGTGCGCGAGCGCGTCATCCTGACGCTCCGCCTCACAGGAGGCGTTGCACGTCGCGCACTGGGTGACCCCGTCGACCGGCGGCGGGAGGATCTTGGAACCGCCCATCCCCACCGCGCGGCGGTGGCCGAACTCGAGCGGCGACGACGCACCGCACATCACGCACCTGTAGCCGTCACGCAGGTAGACGTCGGAGCGCGTCTGCTTCGTCGGGGCGCTCACGGCTCCTCCTCCGTGACCACGCACCGCGGGCAGTCCTCCGCCGCCTGCAGGACGCGATGCCACGGGAGCGACGGCGACATCAGCGCGCCGTGTTCTTGGCACGGGATGACGTTCACTCGTGGTCCTCGCTCTCATCGAAGAAGTCGATCTGGTCCGGCTCTGCCATCTCCCGATCGACCTCGGCGAGGTTCCGCTCCGCCTGGACGAAGTAGGACGGCTTCAGCTCCGCGCCGATCCCGATGCGACCGAGTCGCACCGACTCGAAGACCTCGGAGCCCACCCCCATGTACGGCGTGAAGACCCTCTCTCCGGGCAGGGTGCGCATCTGCACGTAGCGGGCGATCACGTCCAGCTGCAGCGGGTGAACGTGCTTCTCGTCGTCCTCGTCGCGGGCGTCACGGAAGGGCAGTACGCGGTCGATGCGCACGTCATCCCAGATGCTGGACGCGTACCGGCGCCAGATCCAGTGCGAGAACCGGTTCTGCTTCTGGTCGCCCTCGAAGCCGCGGAACTGCCACAGGTCGGCGGGGACACACTCACCGCCGTAGTACTCGGTGAGACCGACGGGGTGCGCGGCCGGCGTGCCCTGTCCGGGCTTGCGGAACACCAGCAGCTCGTCGGGCGCGGCATGCCCGCCATACGCTGCGTTGTCGACGATCGTCTTGTGCGCGAGGTTCTTCGCCATGGTGCGCAGCCGCACGGCGAGCGGTTCCTTCCAGATCACGTGTCGGGCGATGAACTCGAACCCGGCCTCCTGGTGCAGGCGAATCACGTCGCCCGGGAAGTCGTACAGCGAGTCCTTCCCGGAGTTGCCGGACGGGACCACGGCGGCGTGCACGGCGACCGTGCGGCCGGGCTCGGTGACCCGCCAGGTCTCCTCGATCACGAGACCGTACGTGCGCCGGAACTCGTCGGGCGTGCGCGCGTTCGAGTGATCGCGGTCCGAGGATGAGTAGTGGTAGAGGCCCATGAACGGCGGCGAGTAGACGGTGCCCTGGATCGAATCCGACGGGATCGACGCGAGCACGTCCATGCAGTCGGCGTTGTAGATCGCCCACCGCTCGGTGATGTTCTGCTTCAGGACGCCAGCCATGCCGGCACCTCCAACTTCTGGTCGTAGACGTGCGGATCGACGCTGATGGCGTCGTTCATGTGCGCGACGAGCTCGGAGAACATCACGTCGGCCTGCTTGGCCTTGCGGTGCAGGTTCTCGAGCACGGCGCGGCCGCCCTCGGTGGTGATCAGATCCACCTGAACGGGGTGCTGCTGCCCGAAGCGCTGCATGCGGCGCGCGGCCTGGTAGTACTGCTCGTAGGAGTGGGAGGGGAAGTAGGTCATCCGGTGCGCGTGCTGCCAGTTCAGCCCCCACGCGCCGATCGACGGCTTCGTGACCAGCACCCGGATCTCCCCGCGCGTGAACGCGGCGAGCTTCTCCTCCTTGGCATCCGGCGAATCCGACCCGGTGACCTCGACTGCCCCGTCGATGAGCTTCGCCAGCAGCGACGACTCATCGTTCAGGTGGCACCAGGCGACGCCGGGCTGTGCATCCTGCAGCGCCGCGGCGGCGGCCTCGCAGCGCTCGGTCAGGGTGCGGCGGGTCTCCTCCCGCTCCTCGGCGAGACCGATCGCGGGCATGTCGAACAGCGTGTCCGCGCGGGACGTGCGCGCCTCGATGACGTGCACCCGCTCGACCAGCTCAGCGAGGTCGTAGCCGACGTCTGAGAATCCCAGGTCGGACGGGCGCCGCACGGCGCGCGCCCACGATGCCACCCAGCGCCAGAACGGCTGCCGCGCGTGGCCCTTCAGTCGGAACCCGACCGAGCGGCCGCCGGCGGCGAACTTCGACCGGGCCGTCGCGGTCCGGTTGTCGTTCACGAAGAACCGCGTCAGCATGTCCATGTAGCCGAGCACGCCGAGAGCCTCCGACTGCGTCCCCAGCTCCATCCAGTCGTTCGGCGCAGCCGTCGCGGTCCCGGCCAAGCGGTACGGCATCCGCCGCATGAACTCCGTCACGACCTCCCGCGTCTGCCCCTCGAAGGACTTGATCGCGCTGGACTCATCCGCGACGACGCCGCCGAAGTCGGCCGGGTCGAACTTGTGCAGCTGCTCGTAGTTCGTGACCGTGATCGAGGCTGCCACCTTCCCGTCACGCGAGAGCGCGGCGTCGTGGCCGAACTTCTCCGCCTCCCCGACGATCTGGAACCCGACCGCGAGCGGCGTCAGCAGCAGCACCGGCTTGCCGGTGTGCTCGTGCACCCGCTCCGCCCAGGCGAGCTCCATCGGCGTCTTGCCGAGACCGCAGTCCGCGGCGATCAACGACCGTCCCGACGACAGCGACCACTCCACCAACGCACGCTGGAACGGGTACAGGTGCTCCGGAAGATCACCCGTCCCGATACCGTCCACCGTCGCCGCCTGCGCGCGCGCCGCGAGCAGCTCCTCGTACTCCGCCAGCGCGCTCATTCGTCGGTCTCCGTCTTGGAGGGCTGGATCAGCGCGGACCCGAAGAGGACGCCGCCGGCCCAGAAGTCGAGCAGGGCGGGGCCGGGCTTGCCGTCGGTGCCGCGGGTGTAGTGGATCGTGGGCGGGTCGGTGATCGCGGTCGCGAGGGCGCGGGCATCGGCGAGGAAGTCCAGGTTCACCGCGGACGGCGGGCCGGGCTCGGCAACGCGGGCGGCGTCGATGAGCCGATCGGTCGGCGGGTAGGCGTCGGCGCGGAGGGGCGCGTCGAAGCGGGCGGAGGGTGCGGTGTCGTCGTCCCACTCCCGGTAGATGACGGTCGCCCAGCCGGGGTGGGTGTGCTCGTCCGGCATGGCCGGGACCACCAGCTGCAGGACGGCGACCGGTTCGATCAGCGCGTCCTTCTTCGGCTTGAACGTGCGCACGTTCTTCCCCGCCCAGACGAGCAGGTCGTGCGGGATGACGACGTCGACCAGGTCCACGGGTGCGTGCAGGGGCAGGTGCAGCTGGTGCAGCCGGTACCCGTCGGTCGCCGTGCACACGGCGGTGAGCCCCTCGGCGACGATGTGCGCGTGGCAGCGGACGCCGTAGATCTCATCGGTCGCGGCCGCAGCGAGCAGCCCGCGGGAGAGCCACCCCATGTCTGGGGTCGACATCTTCAGCTCGTGGACGACGGTGACGTCGGCCGCGTCGATCGTGGTGGTGCTCATGAGTGCTCCGCTCGGATGTTGGCGTTCAGGGAACGCAGGATGTCGATGTCGGTGGTGAGCGACTTACGGAGGTCGCGGCCGAACTCGAGCTCGAGCTCGGCGTCGTCGACCGCTTCCCGTGCGGCGACGACCGGGCCGTCGACCTCGGAGTACGCGCGGGCGTCGGTGATGTTGAACCCCGCCTGCCGGGCGTCCCGGTACGCCTTGCCCTTCGCGATCAGCAGGTCCCGGCGGGCGGCCTTCACCGCGGCGGAGAGCTCCTTCAGCACGACCGGGGCGCGGCCGATCCGGGCGCGCGCGATGTGCAGCGCGCCGGCGACCTGGATCGGTGACGGGAACAGTTCGAGCAGCTCGTCCTCGGACAGGCTCACCAGGTCCAGCGGGACCAGCTCGACGACGGAGTCGGCGTCGATCTCCTCGACCACTCCCGTGATCGGGTTGACGTGCTCGGTCATCGCTTCCCGCCCTTCTTACGTGCGGCCTTGCGGCGCGCGGCCCGGTTCGCCGGGGGCATGTAGTCCTGCGGTGCGCGGCGTGCCTGCGCGACGGCATCCACGGTGACGACACGCTCGTCGGGGACGCTCACCGCGGTCTCGGGCACCTCGACGGATGCCGCGATCGCGGGGGACTCCCACGCCGACGCGGCATCCGCCACCGCGGCCCGGATCTCCCGGCGGCGCGCGCGCAGCGCACGGTGCAGGTCGGTTCCGGCCTTGTCGGGGGTGAAGATGCGGGCCGCGCGGGCGTCCTTCTCGATCGCGTCGAGCAGGGTCTCCGACTCGGCGTCGGCGATCTCCGCCGCCCAGTCGCGCCCGGCGGGCGCCCCGCCAGCATCCGGTGCGGCATCTGGCAGCGCGCGTTCGGCCGCCTCGTCCTCGAGCACGATGTTCCCGAGCAGATGGCGGAACGTCTGCCGGAACCCGACCATCCGCACCGTGCGGCCGAAGTGGCGCATCGGCGAGCGGTCCCACAGTCCCGAGTACTTCTCGGATGCCGCCGGGTACTGCTCATCCCAGCGGATCGTGACCGCCGTCGGGATCCGGAGGTCCTTGCGGTACACGCTCACCCGCGCGTACTCCGGGTGCGGGTGCTCGTCTGACGGCGCCCACGCCTCCACCCACGCGACGCCGTCGTTCGAGAACTCCACCGGGCCCGTGCCATCCCACTCGCCGGATGCGTGGACGATGTGCTCGACCTCGCCGATCGTCTTGACCTCGATCAGCTCTGCCTTCTGCTGCTCCGCCATCTCATGCCTCCTGGAATCGCAGCGACGTCGTGCGCCGCACCTTCGGGTACTCGCGCTTCAGCAGCTCCGCGCGCTCCTTGGCGCGCGCGATGTCGGCCACCCAGCCGCGGTACAGCGGCAGCGAGTCGGCAGCGAACGCGTCCTCGTCGATGCCCGTGGTCTCGGACACGCTCACCTGGAAGCCGCCGGCCTCGCGGATGCCGACCGCGCCGAACCGTTCGGCATGCGGCATGCTCTTCGCGATCGCCTTCTTCAGTGCGTCGGCGGCCTTCTTCTCCGCCTTCACCGCCGTGTCGAGCTCGCGCTTCAACGGGGCCCACGCGTCGAGCGCGGCGGCGACGTCGTCGGGCAGGTCGACGTCGACATCGGGGCATCCGGCATCCCGCCACGCGATGAACAGGTCAGCGCGGTAGACGAGGAACGCGATCATCTCGTCGTCGCGGGGAACGTCGGTCCACGTGGCGCCGTCAGCGGGGGGCTGGTCGTCCTCGTCGCGGATCTCCGACCCGTACAGAGCCGACACCGCGCCGAGCACGTGCTGCTGCCACTGCATCTGCTCCATGTGGTCGCGCGGGATGCCCTTGTCCTCATAGCCGTGCTCGTGGGACTTGACCTCGACCACCACGACAGAACCGTCCGAGTTCGCGCCGATGCCGTCCGGGGTTGCCCGGTGCAGGTCGTTCTTGAGCGACGCCCAGAGGGCCCGGTTCGGGGCCACGGTGTGCAGGTGCTCGGCGGCTTCGTCGAGGAGGGCGTCCTCGCGGGAGTGGCCGGCGGCCGTGGCGCGGTTGCCGCGGAACGTGGACCCGTTCATCATCTGCTCGAGCACGCGCCGCCACGTCTTGATGCCGCCGTGCGCGATGTCCGAGATGATCGATGCCGTCGGTCCCTCGCCGCGCTCGAGCATCCACACCGTGCGCGGTGCGTCCTCCGGGACCACGACCCGGGCCGCGGTGATCTTCGGAGTCACAGTCCCAGCCCCTCTCGCACCATCACGAAGATCGCGTCGACGCGCGCGCGTTCAGCGTCGTAGTCGACCTCTGAGCCATCTGTCCTCCGCGCGCCCTCTCGGAGGGCACGGTCGTTCCACTCCGCCACTGCGATCAGGTTCGCGATGCGCTGCTGCTCGACGAGCGCCAGCTGGGCGTGCAGTCGAGCCAGGTCGAACTGGATCACCGCTGCCATGTGCGGCGCGATCCCGAGCACCTGCTCACGCAGGATCGACAGGCCGACTTCTTCGCACGCCAGCGCCTCGCCGACGTGGTCGATGCGGGCGGTCACGATTCCAGCCCCAGCATCGCCTCGACCTGCGCGCGCTCGGCGGCATCCGGGACGTTCCGGGCGACCATGCGGCGGGCCGCGGCGCGGTCCTCGTCCGTGGCCGGGTTCGGCGTGATCGGGATGTTGTGCACGTATCCGCTGCTCATTCGAATTCCTTCATGGGGATCAGGTCGACGTCGGTCGGGTCGTCGTTCATCAGGACCCGGTAGCGGCCCTTCTCGATCGGTTCGCCGGCGGCGATGTGCTGGTGCAGGTCGCAGTCGAGGAGGTCGCCGGTGAGGCGCTCGACGAGCGGGTGCTGCAGGGTGAACGTGTCGCCGTCGGACTTCACGATGTGGTGGTGGCCGCCGGTCATGTCGATCAGCACGGCCAGGGCGACGGATGCTGAGTCGTCGGCGATGTCGCGCCGCGCGGAGGCGGCGATGTACTTCCGGTTCGCGCGCAGGTTCTTCTGGATGCCCTCCGACACCAGCGCCGTGATCATGTCCAGCTGGCTCACGATGCGGCCCGCCAGGTTGCGGCGCGGCGGCCGGACTTCGTGCGGCCCTCACCGTCACGGATCACGAGCCCGTCGTCGGCGAGCTGCTTCAGCGCGGTCCGCAGGCGGGAGTCCGTGTAGTGGTGAGGGGTCTCGCCCCACCCGGCGCGGTTCAGGTGCCGGGACGCGATCGCCTCCGCGGTGATCGGGGTGTCCGCGTCGGCCAGGATCGCGAGCACCTCGTGCTCGGATGCCTCCCGACCCTCAGGGGTGATCGAGTCGGCCGCGGCGTGCGAGGTGACCGGGTCCGTCTTCCGTGCCCTCGCGGTGTCACCCGCGGGCAGGATCACCGGGGCGCTCACGCGACCATCTCCGAGCATCCGTCGTGCGACTCGACCCACCGGTCCCACGCGTCACGATCCTCGCCCTCGTAGAGCGTGCCGCGTGCGCCGCACGGGCAGTGCATGCCCGCGACCGGACGAGGCTCAGGGTCGATCGTCGGGACCCCGACGAGGCGTACGTGCGCCGATGCGGAGACGGGCGTCATGGCCACGACCTCGATGGGTTCTAGCGCGTACAGGCGACCGGCGATCTCCTCGGCCGTCTGCACCGCTTCGTCGATGTCGTCGAGCAGGCGACGTCGGCCGCCGAGAGTCGCGCGACCGTGACGCGTTTCCACGGCCAAGAACGTAGGATTGTCGGTGATGGACATGTTCGGATGTCCTTTCTCTTGATGGCCGGTCCCGCTGCAACGGGGCCGGCTCTCTTCACTTCTGGTGGTTGTGGCGGCCGAGGCCGTCGAGCTCGTCGAGGCGTGACAGACCCGGCTCGGGGTCCATGCCCCAGATGAAGCGCGCCACCGCGGCGCGCACGTTCTGGTAGGTCGCGAAGTACGCGAGCAAGAAGCCGATCTGCAGCAGGGCGACGCCGTTCCAGCGACCCGTGACGGCCACGGCGACAGCGCACGCGACCATCCCGGCGAGCAGGGCCCAGCGGAGCGTGATCATGCCGCCATTCCCGACTCGACCCGGCAGATGCCGGCGTCCGCGATGCGGGACATCAGCTCATCCATCGACAGGCCACCCGGCTGATACACGCGCTCTGCGGCCTCACGGACCGTCAGCTTCGAGACGATCGCCGCCTCTTCAGCGACGACTCGACCGAGGTCCCTGAGCGCCTGCTCCTTCGTCTTCATCACGCCACCTGCTCCACGCGCGATGCGCTCTCCTCACGCGCCGCCACGAGGATGCTCACCAGGTCAGTGCCGAGCGCTTCCGCCACTGCCGCGAGTTCGTCGAGCGTCATCGGCGAGGGGTTCGTGTTGTGGAGGCGTCGTGCGAGTGTCCGCATAGGGATGCCGCTCTCGTTCGAGAGCCACTCCTGCGTGGTCCCCTTCTTGCCGAGGAGACCGCGGACGATGCGCGTCGCCCGTTCGCTGATCCGTTCCGTTGCCATATGGCAATGATGCGCTAGCTATTGCCAAATGGCAAGGGGACTGCCAAAATTGGCACATGCCTACAGGAGCACAACCGCTGCCCAGCCGCCTCAGCCAGGAGGTTGGCCGTATCCTCGGCGAGGCCGTCGCAGAGCGCTCAGCCACTCAGGCCGATATCGCCATCGCGGCGGGGATGTCGCCCGCACAGCTGTCCCGCGCACTCTCAGGCAAGAAGGTCTTCACAATCGACCAGCTCGATTCCGTGTGCTCCGTGCTCGATGTCGACCTCATCGACGTCATCACGCGTGCCGACATCGCATCGCGGGACCGAATCCGGCCAGTCCTCGCGGGCGAACTGATCCAAGGTCGGTTCAATGTCCCCGACACCGAGGACACTGACGATGACTTCGAGACGCCCGACCTGGAAACGCTCGACTTCGCCGCCAAGCGCGGCACCCGCAAGGCCGACGCCGCGCCGTGGGCGGAATGAGGGGGACCGATGGAACGGGCAACAGCAGCAGCTAACCAACTGGGCTACGCCGTGATGGTGATCGCGCTGCCCGGCGACGTGCTCGCCTGCACCGTCCCGGCACTCAAGCGCATATTCGTCGACTGCCGACTCACCGAAGATGAGCAGCGCGCGCACCTCTGGCACGAGGTCGGCCACGTCTTCCACGGCCACGCGTGCGACAAGCACGCGCGCACCGCGCAGGGTCGCGCCAACGAGCGCCAGGCGGATCGCTTCGCAGCACGCAAGCTCATCGACCCGGCGAAGTACGCCGCGCTCGAGGCCGTGAACCCTGACCAGCATCACCTCGCCGACGAGCTGAGCGTGCCCGTCGAGTACATCCACGTCTACGAACAGGACTGCCTCACCCGCGTGCGCGGCACCGTGTACACGCACGCCCGCGAGGGCGTCGGGCAGTGGGCGCACCGCGCCGAGGTTGCGTGATGGCCCCCACCGCACGGCTGCGCCCCGTCGGCGCGCCCGCGCCGCGCGCGATCATCTACCTGCGACAGTCCCACTACCGCGAAGAGTCCATCAGCCTCGAGCTGCAGGAGCTCGCGTGCCGCGACTACTGCGACCGCATGGGCTACACGGTCACCGCCGTAGAAGCCGATCCCGGCATTTCCGGCCGCACGTGGAAGCGCCCCGCCGTGCAGCGCGTCATGGCTGCGATCGAGGCACGCGACGCCGACGTCGTCATCCTGTGGAAGTGGTCTCGACTCTCCCGTTCGCGGAAGGATTGGGCCCTCGCGATCGACCGAGCCGACGTCGCCGGTGGCAAGATCGAATCCGCCACAGAGCCTATCGATACCGCCACCGCGTCTGGCCGCTTCGCGCGTGGTGTCATGACCGAGTACGCGGCGTTCCAGTCCGAGCAGATCGGCGAGCAGTGGGAGGAGGTCCGGCAGCGTCGCCTGCGCATGGGCCTCCCTGCATCCGGCCGCCTGCCCTTCGGGTGGGTTTGGGCCGACGGCGGCATCGTGCCTCACGAGACGCAGGCTCACCTCGTCGTCGAGATGTACCAGCGCTACCTCTCCGGCGATGGCGCCGCGGCGATCGCCATGTGGATGAACGAACAGGGGATCCCCGCTCCGAACGGCGGCCTGTGGCGCCGGGCTCGCCCCCTCACCGTCCTCGACTCACCCATCCACGCCGGCCTGATCCCCTACCGCGGTGCCACCTACCCGGGCGCGCACGAGCCGATCATCGACGCCGCGACGTGGGCGGCCTACCAGCGCGAACGTACCCAACGAGGAGCCATGAATGCCAAGCCCCGCAGCTATCAACACCTGCTCTCGAACCTCATGTACTGCGAATGCGGCGCCCGGATGCATGGCAAGGGCAGCGTCACTGGCGGGAAGCTCTACCGCGGATACATCTGCAGTCAGACGCTGAACGGCCACAGCCAGCGCGCCTATGTCTCGGCACTCACCGTCGAGCCGGTGATCGCCTCATGGCTGATGGACTTCGACCCCGACGTCGACACCACATCCGACGGAGCCGCCAACCGTGCGCGACTCGACGCCGTCATCCGAGAGCGCAACGCCCTCGAGATCGAGGTCGTCAACCTCACCCGACAGCACACCCGCAACATCATCCCCGAAGCCGCCTACGTGCGCGCTCTCGCGGATATCACGACCGAGATCGACCGGCTTCGCGCCGATGAGCTGCGCCTCACTCCCACCCGCGCCGCCAACCCCGTGCAGGTGCGGAGTCTGCAGCAGATGTGGCATGGCATGTCGATCCCCGCACAGAACAAGGGCCTGCGCCAGGTGATCGACCGAATCTCTACGCACGCCGACGGCCGCTCGTTCACTGTGCGGACGGTGTGGGGCGACTCGTCCGAAGTGCACGCCTAATCACGACCAGCAGACCCGCGAACGCGACGGCGGCCATCGTCGTGATGGCGTACTCCGCGGTGGCGGCGCCCGAATCGTCCTGGAACAGGATCGCCGCCCGCCGACGGGTCAGGACGGGCAGATCGTTCTTCTTCTTGTTCGTCATGTCATTCCTTCTCTCTTCATCTCTTTCTGTGGTGGTGCGTTCTCTCGGTGGCGACGTCAGATCGGCAGTGGCGTGGAGCCCAGCACGCTGAGCATGAGCGGGGCGACGCCGAGCAGCAGGAAGGCAGGCAGCGTGCACGCGCCCAGTGGCAGCAGCAGGGACGACGACAGCCGCGCGGCACGGATGCGGCCCTGCACCCTCGCCTCGTGGCGCTGCTGCGCCGCCGACGCCCGCAGCAGCGTTCCCGCAGGGACGCCGGCGCTGCGGGACAGCTCCAGCACGGCGTCGGTCGCGGCGCTGCCCTCGACGAGACGAGCCGTGCTGTGCTCGACGAGGCGCAGTGCACGCGGGATGCCGACGCCGCCCGACAGCGCGACGGCGACGAGCTCGGCGTGCATCCCGGGCGTCCCCGGACGGGGGCGGGCTCTGCGCACCATCCGGGAGGTCCAGAGGCGCGCGAGCAGCACCAGTGCCATTCCGGCGACGACGCACACGATCCCCAGCGGATTGGTCGCCAGCACCCCGATCGTGTCGAACCCCAGTGCGAAGCCGAGAAGCAGACCGACGAACGGAAGCCACAGCAGCAGTCGCGCCGTGCCCATGGGCTCGGCGAGCGCGATCCGCACGTCGTCGGCGGCCGCCGCGGCATCCTGCAGGGATTCGGCCAGGGACCGCAGCACCTCGGCCAGCGGCGCGCCGACGACAGTGGCGATCTCCCAGGCCGCGGCGACATCCGACCAGGCGCCACCCTCGGCGTCGATCGCCGCGGCGGGCTCAGAACCGGCCGCACATCTCTCGACGACGCGCAGCGCGACCGGGTCGCCGGTGTCCGCGAGATGCCGCCAGGCTGCGATCGGCCGCGCACCCGCCTGCAGCAGCACGGCCAGCGTGCGCACGGCCGCGGCCGCCGCAGACGCCATGGCACCGGCATCCGGTTCTCTCCGGCGCAGCAGGTGCATCACCACGGCGCCACCTCCTCCATCGCCAGCCGCTCGCCCTCCAGCACGAAGCGGCCGGCGCGGGCGATGCGGCGACGACCGTCTGTGCCCCGCTCCAGATGCAGCACGATCGTGAAGGCGCTGACGACCTGCCTCGCGAGCGCGACGGCGTCCATGCCCGCGAGCGCGCCGAGCGCCTCCAGGCGTGCAGGGACGTCGGCGAGACCGCTGGCGTGCAGGGTCCCGGCGCCGCCGTCGTGTCCGGTGTTGAGCGCGGTGAGCAGCTCCCGCACCTCCTCGCCGCGGCATTCGCCCACGACCAGGCGGTCCGGGCGCATCCGCAGGGACTCCCGCACGAGCATGGCGAGCGTGATGCGCCCGGCGCCCTCCAGGTTCGGCTGTCTCGCCTCGAGGGCGACGTGGTGAGGATGCCGCGGCCTCAGCTCCGCGACATCCTCGATCGTCACGATCCGCTCCCCCGGACCCGCCTGGGTCAGCAGAGTCGTGAGCAGCGTCGTCTTGCCCGTGCCGGTGCCACCGGTGATGAGGATGTTCGCGCGATCCGCGACCAGCCGTCCGAGCCATTCCCTCTGTCCAGGCGTGAAGGTGCCCGATGCCGCCAGCGCATCCAGATCGGCTCCGATCACCCGCGGCACACGGATCGACAGCGCCGTGCCGGAGGTCGAGACCGGGGACAGCACGGCATGCACGCGGATGCCGTCGTCGAGTCGCACGTCTACGCAGGGCGACTGGTCATCGAAACCATAAAATAGACATATGAAGAAAACGACAGCAGCGCGCACAGCGGCGGGGGTGTTGGCAGTCGTCGCCATGGCGCTGCTGACGGCCTGCAGCCCGGCGACTGAAGCGCCTACTCCAACCACTCCGACCCCGACAGCGGACGCCTTCAGCGCCGCGTGGGAACGGTGCGTGTGGTCCCACCCGGAGCCCGACAAGGCCGCCGCCGAGGACGGCAACGGCCAGGTCATGCAGACCTCCGAGGAGGGCTGCCAGCGGTGGCTGGACAAGGTGGGCAAGCCCGCATTCATCAAGCAGTGGACCGAGGAGTACGCACAGATCACCCGGTGCGCGGCAGTCCTTGGGAGCACCGATCCGAAGTACGCCGACGAGGCCGCGAAGTGCATCGAGGATGCGTCATGAGCGCCGATCGCGTCCGCGCCGCGATCTACGCCCGCATCTCCTCCGACAAGGAGGGCGAGCGAATGGGGGTTGACCGACAGGAGCGCACGTGCCGCGAGCTGGCCAAGCGGCTGGGCTGGGATGTCGTGGAGGTGTTCGTGGACAACAACATCTCCGCCGCCAGCGGCAAGGACCGCCCTCAGTATCGCGCGCTGCTGAGCGCGATCCGTGACGGCGAGGTTGACGCACTCCTCGCATGGCATCCTGACCGGCTGCACCGACGCCCGACCGAGCTTGAGGCGTTCATCACCCTGGTCGAGCAGAAGGGCACGCTCATCCAGACGGTCTCAGCGGGCGGCTATGACCTTTCGACCCCGGGCGGCCAGATGGTCGCACGCATGCTCGGCGCCGCCGCTCGATACGAGGTCGACCAGACGCGGAAGCGCATCAAGGAGAAGGCCGACGAACTCGCCCGTCAAGGCAAGTCCCGAGGCGGCCCCCGCCCGTTCGGGTACGAGCCGGGCGGCATGGTGATCCGAGAGAGCGAGGCCGCGATCGTCCGGGAGGCAGCACAGGCGATCCTCTCGGGCCGCACCCTCGCGGCGGTGGCGAGAGAACTTCAGGGGCGCGGCGTGACGGGCACCCTCGGGAGGCCCCTCACCTACGCGAATCTGAGGGATCTGCTCATCAAGCCGCGCAACGCGGGCATCGTCGCCCACGGCCTGCCGAACCGCAACGCGACGACGAACAGCAGCACGAGGCCGTACAAGGAGATCGGCCCGGCGCAGTGGCCGGCGATCATCCCTGAACATCAATGGCGATCTCTCGTCAAGGTGCTCACCGACCCCGAGCGCCGCACCTACTGGGGGAACCAGCGCGAGAGCAAGCACCTCGGATCGAGCATCTACCGCTGCGGCATCGAAGGCTGCGGCGGGAAGATGCGCACGGCACCCAACGGCGGCACGCCGAGCAAGCCGCACTCGCGCCACACGATCTATCGATGCGTGAACAGCGCCCACCTCACCGTGCGTGCCGACTACACCGACAAGTACGTGCGCGAGGTCGTGGCCGAGAAGCTGCGCGACCCCCGCGTGCGCGCCCTTCTCGCGCCCGACCGAGCGCCGGAGCTCGCATCGGCTCGGGACGAAATCGCGGCCCTTCGGAGCGACCTTGAGCGGTTCGAGGATGACTACGCCGCGAAGAAGCTCAGCGCCGACCAGCTGTTCCGATTCACCCAGCGCACGGAGGCCGAGATTGCCGACGTGCAGGAGCGTCAAGCACGGCTGCTGCGCACGTCGCGTCTGTCCTCGATCCTTCGGGCGGATGACCCCGGCGCGGCATTTCTGGATGCCTCGATCGACGTTCAGCGTGCCGTGCTCGCTGCGGTGCTTCACGTCGAGGTCGTACCTCAGGCGCGCCGGGGTCTGGCATGGAGCCCGGCGCGGCTGCGCCTGAGTTCTGCCGTCTGAGGGAATCCGGAAAATGGCCTATGCGGGGATATCCGGCGGTCTGCCGGTATCCGGACCTATGCCGATTTCGCGGCTGGCAGAGCGCCGGATAGCACCGGATAGGGCATATTCCGGAATCCCCCATAACCCTGAAAACCCCGTAAACTAGAACTATCGGAGGCACGCCCGCCAGGGCCGCCTCCACCCTCCCCGAGGGCTCGCCGCTGGGCCGCTCGGTGCGTGGAACTTGAAGGCCACCGTCGCACACGGCAGGCCGACGAGCACAGCGGATCGGACGCCCCCGACGGGCGAGGTCTTCGGGCCGATGCAGAACTCTCCCGAGCTCTCTGCGAGTGCATGACGAGATGAAGTCGCGCGGACTGTAGCCGAAAGGCGCGACGGCATCGAATGAGCACCCGCAGGGAGCTTTTCGCATGTCCGAGGACACCAACACCCCCGCCCAGCGCCGTCTGCGCGACGGAGCGGGAGCCGCCCGGTTCTTCCAGGTCGGCACTGACACCATCACCAACTGGCTGCACCGCGGCTACATCCGCGCCTACCGCATCGACGGCGTTCGAGCGCTTCAGTACGACTTGGACGAGATCGAACGTGCGTTCAAGGTGTACGGCCCGGCGCGGATGCGCGACGGGCGCAAGCGCGGCGCGAAGGGACGTGTCGTGCCGCTCGTGGTCGTCGCCTCCGAGGGGAGCGACCAGTGAGCGCGCCCATCTGGTCGCCCACGCCCAAGGAGGCCGCCGACGCCCTGCCCCCTCTCACCGATGAGCAGTGCAGCCGTGTCGCTGCACTGCTGTCGTCGGTGCGCCCGTCAGGCGGTGCGGCGTGAGCAGCAGCGGGTGGCAGCCGCCGCCGATCCGGCACCCCTTCCACAAGAGCCGTCAGGCGGTCACCCGGGCGTGCCGTCTGTGCGGTCGCGAGTTCCATCCGTGGCGCGGGTCGCCGGGCACATTCTGCACACCGGCGTGCGCCGGTATGCACCGGAGAGTCGAAGCACACGTTCGCCGGCGCGAGGAACGGGAGCGTGCCCGACGTCCCGCCACCACACCGGAGGAGCGCGCCCGCGCGGCATCCGTCGCGGCTGAGTGCCTGGCCGCTTACGAGCGCGTGACCGGCCACAAGATCGAGCAGATCGAGGAGGACTGACCATGTACGACATCGAGGAGGCTCCCGAGGAGTTCTCGGAAGCCCTTACAGAGTGGGCGCGCGCTCAGCGCAGGCTGCGTGAGCCGCTGCGACCTCACATGCTGACGGATGCCTGGATTGCGGGCCTGGTGGCCGGGACGCGGTTGAAGGTCGAGCATGGGAAGGCCTGGGCGGGGAAGTACTCGCGTCCACTGCCGTTCGTGATCGAGATGCCGTGCCCGTTCGACCACCGCACCGAGGATCATCGCGACTATGCGAAGGTGCGCCTCATCATGGAGGATGACGGCTGGGTCACCCTCGATCCGGACTCCCCCTGCCCGAAGTGCACGGAGGGCGTGCTTGAACGGTGGGCGCTCACATGCCCTCGGTGCGAGGCAGGCGAAGACCACGAGATGCACTACCCGGATCACGGCCCGCTTGACGTGCTGGCGCTGTACGACGGCATCAGCGCCGACTATGACCGCAACGCGGACGGCTTCGACGCCTCCCCCGTGGCGCACGTCATGCGCGAGTTCGTCAGGCTCGGGCGGGTCGCTGCGGCGCGGTGGTGGCTCGAGCACACCGAGGAAGCTGCGCGGAGTATCCCTCGAGGTGTGACCGACCGGCAGGCGTTCGTGTCTGAGCGTCTCGAGTGGGCGCGAGGAGTGATCGACTCGATCCCGAAGAAGACCCGGAAGGCGGTCTCCTCCAAGCCCGTGATGACTGCTGAGAGCGGGGCTGACTGGCTCGACGCTCAGGGCATCCCCTCGGGCGGCGAGAAGGCCACGTGGGCGCTGGTGAAGGACATGCCAGGATGCCCGGCTCAGAGCGTCATCTTCGCCGCCGTGAAGGTGCGCAAGAGCCGTGCCACATAGCCCGCCTGCATCCGCCTTGCATTGCATTGCCTGCCTCTCTTACTTCGTAAGAGGCAGGCATGCATGCAAGGCAACGCAGGCAGCCGTCGTGGCTCGGCTCTGCGCTCAGGCGGATGCCGCGAACGAATAGAGCCCGGTGGAGACAAGCGCCTCGGTGCGACGACGCCCGTTGTCTCGGATCTGCTGCTGGCGCGGTGTGAGGTCGTCGTCCATGGCGCGAATGCTGGCGACGATGCTCCTGATCGGGTTCTGTCGCATGGGGTCGATCGTCTGGGCGGTCATGCTCATCCGGTCGAGGTGCTGCGTGGTCATGTGGGTCTCCATCCCGTCGATACCGAGCACGTTTCTCGGGCGTGTCGGCACGATCCAGGATACCAATACCCCCTCCCGGTACCACGAGGAGCCTGTACGTAGTACGCTTGCGGACACGGGCTCAGCCGGAGCCCACGAGAGACGCCGCTGGCGGTAGGGCCGGGCCTGACGAACAGGCCTGATCATGCCCGGTCGCAACACCGACAATCCCGAGCGCGTCCACCTCGCTCGCCGTCCGATCCACATCACGGATGAGGTCGCGGACAAGACCGTCCGCGCACTCAACGGCATCGCCCACGGCGACAAGCTGGGCCGCCGCTCCCGCTCGCTCATCTCCTCGGGAGAGGATGCGGCGCGGATCACTGAACTGCTGACCCTCGATCGTGCTCGCGTCTCTCCGGACGATGGTCAGCCCGCCGACGCCGCCCGGCATAGTGGCGACGGCACCGAGCCCACCGAGGGCGGGGCTCCTCTTCACCCCGTCCTCGGTGGGCCGTATCACCGCGAGTTGGCAGCACAGGACAAGCACCGCGACGAGCTACAGCCCCCGCCGCCGCCTGCCGTCGTGCGGGAGCGGCTGAGGCGATCCAAGCTCCTGCCGCACTTCCTCGCGGTGCCGTGTGCTGAGCATCACGCCGCTGCAGGCGAACCGTGCTTCCGAACCGCCCAGGGCGTGTGCGGCGATCGGGTCTGGGGGTCGTTCTCATGACGCGCCGGTACAAGCCCTCGATGATCCGTGCGGCACGCGCGGACACGGAGCGGGCCGACATGTTCCGGGAGCGCGCGAAGCCGCCCGCGGCGCCGTTCGAGCGGCCAGAGCCGACTCCGGAACCGGCTGTCAACCGTCAGCCGAAGGCGGGTCGGCCGAAGAACCTGACACCCCCGCCGCTGCCGAGGAGCGAGGGCTCCGCCGTGCTCTCGATGTTCGATCAGGCGATGGAGGGCACCACCGACCCCGCCGTGAAGCGCCGTCTCCGTGCCGCGCAGCGGCAGATGAGCACGCGGATGAAGAACGACGTCCCACCCGGCGCGCACCCCAACGCATACGGCTACTGAGCCCCACCAAGGAGACCACCATGAGCACGAACATCGACCCGGGCGTGACCATCGTCCCCGACGAGTGGACCCGCTTCCGTGGAGGCACAGCGCCGTGTGGTGCCTGCGGGGTAGCCACTCGCCCTGTGGATAACTCGGAACTCCTGACGGCGGTGGAGCCGAAGCAGAGCCCCGGATACGCTCCCAAGAAGCTCCACTTTCCGCTCGGACGCTGCTCGACCTGCGCCACGATCGACGCGGCTGCAGCCGACCTTCTGACCGTCTTCCCCAAGCTCCGTGCCAGCATCGGGTCTTGGGACATCGCCGCCCACCGGCTCTCCTCGGCCCTGTTCGGCCTCGATGCGATCGGCGTGCGGGACGCGGCGACGATCGACCGGCTGACCGACACTCAGGGCGACCTCCGCCGCCTGCTCGACGCGCTGGCGGTCCTCGGCGGCACCGCCCGATGGACGACCCTCGCACGGACGGCGCACTTCCACCAGATGAAGGACACTCCGCCGTCCTCGCCGCGCTGGGGCCACGTCAGCGAGGATCTGCGGCAGGAACTCCGCTCCGCGGTCGCTGGCCTCCTGGCGCGCCGCGTGGAGCGCCCCAGGCTCATCCTGGCGCCCAGTGAGGACGGCAGTCCGACAGGATGCCTCCTGTGTGGCGTCGAGGGCGTGGAGGCACTGCGCGAGGACATGTCCTCGGTGTGGACTCTCATGTCCGCCGACCCGGCAGCCCTCGGAGGGCACCCCGCACCCGACACCATCGACGGCGTGGTCTGCCCGCGATGCGACCGAGCGATCGACGCCGCGCACGGTGTCGGCCAGTCAGCGATGACCCTCAGCGTCCGCGACTTCCTCGGCCTCCCCGCGCACCTGCGCTCCCTGGAGCACATCGACGGCCTGGTCGGATGGGCCGCGCTCCCGGCAGGCACCCCGCCGAACGCGAAGCCGTGGGATCACGCGGACCTCTCCGACATCCGCCACTCCGTGAATGCCCTTCTCGGATACCGCCCGCGGGTCTCCGCGTAGCACCAAGACGCCGGCGAAGCTCAGCCCCTCTCTGACGCCTCGGCATCCGGGGCTGTGCCTCAGCGGTGGCACGCGCGCCGCGAGGCTGCCAGCGCACGGCTGGTGACGTGTGGGCGGCAACAGGTGCCCGACGCCGCCGCAAACGGGGCATTTCAGGAAAACCCCAGGTCACGAATATGTCTAAAATTAGGTTTTGGGTCATCGAGGTGCCTCCCGCCGGCTCCGACGAGCGCGACGGCCAGGTCGCGGACCTCCCGCTCGGATGCCCGCCAGTCCGTCACGCGCTCCGCACCCTCACCCCGATCGATGAACAGCCCGGCGGAGCCGTTCACGAAGATGTCGGTGACGAGCGGATCACGAACATGATCGGCGAGGGCGCCGAATGCGGCATCGACCGTCTTGGGCACGGACACGTCCTCGACGGCGGCGAGGCCGCTGGTGGTGCGAGGACGGAGCACGAACGGTTCTGGCATGCCACGACGCTAGGCGGGCCGGCCGACGCACCGAGGCCGTGAACCCGCGGGATGTGCACAATCCTGCGGAATCCGCGGTTGTGCAGGGAGAACGCGCCCGGCGAAGGCCACCGGAGAGCACCGCCCCGAGAATGCCGAAGGGCGGCACCTCACGGGGGGAATGAGATGCCGCCCACGCGCGACCCGCGTTCGGGGGTATCGGGCGCGCTGAAGCCGGAATAAGATTCGGCTGAGGTCAGTGTATGCAGGCGGCAGGGCCGATGCAAACGAGGCGCACTACCGACTTTCGACAGTAGGCCGCCGTGCGGACGCCGGACTAGATTCGGCCGTGTCCCGGGTCGCGCACAGTCGCGGCCGAACAGCCCGCGCAAAGGAGCGAAGTGCCATGAGCAGCCAGATCGACCACCTCCTCGACGAGTCGCGGAAGTTCCCGCCGTCTGACGAGTTCGTCGCCGACACCATCGATGACCCGGCTCTGTACGAGCGCGCGAAGGCCGACCGGGAGGGCTTCTGGGGCGACCAGGCCCGCGAGCTGCTCAGCTGGAGCAAGCCGTTCACGCAGGTGCTCGACTGGTCGAACCCGCCGTTCGCGAAGTGGTTCGACGACGGTGAGCTGAACGTCGCCTACAACTGCCTGGACCGCCACGTCGAGGCAGGTCTCGGCGACCGCGTCGCCATCCACTGGGAGGGCGAGCCGGGCGACTCCCGCAGCATCACCTATGCCGAGCTGACCGAGGAGGTCAAGCGCACGGCGAACGTGCTCTCCGACCTGGGCATCGGCCACGGCGACCGCGTCGCCATCTACCTGCCGATGATCCCCGAGGCGGTCATCTCGATGCTCGCCGTCGCCCGCCTCGGCGCGATCCACTCGGTCGTGTTCGGCGGGTTCAGCGCCGACAGCCTGCGCTCCCGCATCGACGACGCCGGCGCGAAGGTCGTCATCACCGCCGACGGCGGCTGGCGCAAGGGCAAGGTCTCGGCGCTCAAGCCCGCCGTGGACCAGGCGCTCAGCGACCGGCACGGGGAGGGCGAGCAGGCCACCGTGGAGCACGTCCTGGTCGTCAAGCGCGGCGAGAACGAGGTCGACTGGGACGCGGATCGCGACGTCTGGTGGCACGAGGTGGTGCCGCAGGCATCCGCCGAGCACGAGGCGCAGGCGTTCCCCGCCGAGAACCCGCTGTTCATCCTCTACACCTCCGGCACGACCGGGAAGCCCAAGGGCATCCTGCACACCACGGGCGGCTACCTGACTCAGGCCGCGTACACGCACAAGTACGTCTTCGACCTGCATCCCGAGACCGACGTCTTCTGGTGCACGGCCGACATCGGCTGGGTCACCGGCCACACCTACGTCACCTACGGTCCGCTCGCCAACGGCGCCACCCAGCTGATGTACGAGGGCACGCCGGATGCCCCGCATCCCGGCCGCTGGTGGGAGCTGATCCAGAAGTACGGCGTGACGATCTTCTACACGGCCCCCACGGCCATCCGCTCCTTCATGAAGACCGGCCGTCAGATCCCGCAGCAGTTCGATCTGTCGAGCCTGCGCCTGCTCGGCTCGGTGGGCGAGCCCATCAACCCCGAGGCGTGGATGTGGTACCGCGAGGTCATCGGCGCCGACAGGACGCCGATCGTGGACACCTGGTGGCAGACCGAGACCGGTGCGGCGATGGTCTCCCCGCTCCCCGGCATCACGGCGGCCAAGCCCGGTTCCGCCCAGGTGCCGCTGCCCGGCATCTCGATCGACGTGGTCGACGACGACGGCAACGAGGTCGGCAACGGCAACGGCGGCCTGCTGGTCATCACCGAGCCTTGGCCCTCGATGCTGCGCGGCATCTGGGGCGACCCGGAGCGGTTCAAGGAGACGTACTGGGAGAAGTTCCAGGACAGGGGCTACTACTTCGCCGGCGACGGCGCCCGCCTCGACGAGGACGGCGACCTCTGGCTGCTGGGCCGCGTGGACGACGTGATGAACGTCTCGGGCCACCGCCTGTCGACCACCGAGATCGAGTCCTCCCTGGTGGCGCACGAGGCCACCGCCGAGGCGGCTGTCGTGGGCGCGAACGACGAGACCACCGGCCAGGCGGTCGTGGCCTTCGTCATCATCAAGCAGAGCTACCTCGACCAGCACTCGCCCGAAGGCCTGGTGGCGCAGCTGCGCGGCTGGGTCGGCGAGCAGATCGGCCCGATCGCCCGTCCGCGCGACGTGTACATCGTGAACGAGCTGCCCAAGACCCGCTCGGGCAAGATCATGCGCCGCCTGCTGCGCGACGTCGCGGAGGGACGCGAGGTGGGCGACACCACGACGCTGGCCGACACCATGGTCATGACCACCATCACGAGCCAGGTCAAGTAGCACGGACG
>Ga0308161_1001645_pt1 | contig 26039 bp, 18 predicted proteins | sample PhyFR2_FD_201034 | JGI IMG/M metagenome (GOLD analysis project Ga0308161, IMG submission 201034) | Phyllosphere microbial communities from UC Gill Tract Community Farm, Albany, California, United States - DLSLF.R2 | ecosystem: Host-associated > Plants > Phyllosphere > Unclassified | place: USA...
GTGCGTCCTGCCAGGTCGTCAGTCCCTCGTTCAGGTCCGTGCCGTTCTGGTACGACTGGCCGACCGTGTCTCCGAAGATGCTGTTGCCGTAGACCTGGTAGGGCAGGTAGCTCCAGCCCTCGACGACGTCATCGGCCGCGGCCGCGAGGACCTCGTTGATCTTCTGACCGCCGAAGTACTCCGGGGCGTCCGCCAGGAACTCCTCGCTCGACAGCTCGGCCGTGGTGGAGGGGAACCCGCCGGACTCGAGGAAGGTCGAGATGCTGTCCTCCGAGTTGTTCAGCCACCACAGGAAACCCGCAGCGAGCTCGGGGTTCTTGCTCTGCGAGGTCACGGCCTGACCGCCGCCGCCGTTCTCGGCGGACGCCGGGGTGCCGTCGTAGGTCGGCATCGGCGCGACGCGCCAGTCGCCGGCTCCGTCGGGGGCACCGGTGATGAGGTTGCCGGGCATCCAGGCGCCGATCACGAGGGTCGCGAGGCTGCCGTCGCCGAGAGCGCGGAACCACTCGTCGCTCCAGCTGCTGTACGGGGCGAGCAGGTCCTCCTCGACGAGGCGGTTCCAGTTCTCGGTCCACTTCTTCGATCCGTCGTCCTGCAGATCGATCGTCACGTCGGTGCCGGAGGCGGCGAACGGCTCGCCGCCCGCCTGCCAGATCATCGAGGTGGCGAAGCCCGCGTCGCCGGTGTCGTTGGTGATGTACGCGTCGGGATTCGCCGCGTGGATCGTCTTGGCGGCCTCGTAGTACTCGTCCCACGTGGTGGGCACGGCGACGCCGGCGGCATCGAACACGGCCTTGTTGTAGAACAGCGCCATGGGGCCCGAGTCCTGCGGCAGGCCGTAGATCGCGTCGCCCTCGGTGACGGAGTTCCACGTCGAGGCGGTGTAGTCGTCCTCGAAGTCGGCGAAGCCGTACTGCGAGAGGTCGACGAACGCGTCGCTGAGAGTGAACTGCGGGAAGGCGTAGTACTCGATCTGCACGACGTCGGGGGCGCCGGAGCCGGCCTTGATCGCGTTCTGGAGCTTGGTGTACTCGTCCTTGTTGGTGCCCGCGTTGACCACGTTGACCTTCACATTCGGATACTCCTTCTCGAAGGCCTCGACCTGGGCCTCCGCAGACGGCGTCCACGACCAGTACGTGATCTCGCCGCCCTTCTCGAGAGCGGCCTCGACGGAGTCGAACGAGCCGTCGCCGGCCGCGCCGCCGCTGCCGGAGCTGCCGGCGCTGCATCCCGCCAGCGCGAGCGCCGCGACGGTGCCGGCCGCGAGCACCGTGAGGGTGCGTCGGGCGGCGGGGGAGGGAAGGTGCTTCATTGCTGTGTCCTTTCGGGGGTGCGGTCCTTCATCGGACCGACGTCTTCGGTGCAGAGGATGCCGGGAGCTACTGCTTGACGCTGCCGGCGGTGAGACCTGACTGCCAGAAACGCTGCAGCAGCAGGAAGGCGATGACGATCGGGACGATCGTGAGCAGCGAGCCCATGATCACGAGGTTGTAGATCGGCTGGGAACCTGCGCCGATGGCCTGCGCGCTCCACTGGTTGAGACCCACGGTGAGGGGATACCAGGCGGGGTCGGAGAGCATGATCAGGGGCAGGAAGTAGTTGTTCCAGGTCGCCACCACGGTGAACAGGGTCACGGTCACGATGCCCGGGGCGAGGAGCCGCATCGAGATGGTGAAGAACGTGCGGAACTCGCCGGCCCCGTCGATACGGGCGGCCTCAAGCAGCTCGGTCGGCACCGATTCCGAGGCGAAGACCCAGATCAGGTACAGCCCGAAGGGACTGATGAGTGACGGGATGATGACCGCCCAGGGCGTGTTCGTGAGCCCCAGCTCGCTGAAGAGCAGGAACGTCGGCACGGCGAGGGCGGTGCCGGGCACGGCGACGGCACCGAGGACGACGGCGAAGACGGCGCGCCGGCCGGGGAAGCGGTACTTCGCGAGTCCGTAGCCCGCCATGGTCGCGAGCAGGGTCGCCCCGCCCGCACCCACCACGACGTAGAGGAGGGTGTTGCCGAGCCAGCGGAGGAAGATCCCGTCCTGGTACGAGAACGTGGCGACGAGGTTGTCGAAGAACGCGAAGTCGTCGGAGAACCACAGGCCGAACGAGCTGAACAGTCCGGACTGCGTCTTGGTCGAGCTGAACAGCAGCCACACGAGCGGGATGAGCGTGTACAGCGCGTAGGCGACCATCACGATCAGCAGGATCTTCGACTTGCGCGGATTCATCAGATCGTGGCGCTTCTGCGAGGGACGGGCGAGGGGGAGTGCCATGTCAGCGCACCTCAGACTTCGAGCCGCGCAGCTGCACGACGTAGGCGATCACCGCGGTGATGACGCCCATGATGATGGCGATCGTCGCGGCGTAGTTGAACTGCTGTCCCGCGAACGAGAGGTTGTACGCGTACATGTTGGGGGTGAAGTACGTCGTGATCACGTTCGGGGCCAGTGGACGCAGGATGTTGGGCTCGTTGAAGAGCTGGAAGCTGCCGATGACCGAGAAGATCGTCGCGATCACCAGCGCGCCGCGGACGTTCGGGATCTTGATCGAGAAGATCGTGCGCCAGGCTCCGGCGCCGTCGAGAGACGCGGCCTCGTACATGTCGGTCGGGATCGTCTTGAGCGACGAGTAGAAGATCAGCATGTTGTAGCCGACGAACTGCCAGGTCACGATGTTGCCGATCGAGACCAGGATCCACTCCCTGGCGAACGGGGTGATGAGGTCGCTGCCGAGGAAGTCGTTGAAGTTCGACGTGAGTCCGAACTGGTCGCCGTAGATGTATCCCCACATCAGCACGGCCACGACGGCGGGCACGGCGTAGGGAAGGAAGATCAGGATGCGGAAGAACGCCGCGCCCCGGAGCCGAGCGCTGTCGAGGGCGAGCGCGGCGGCCAGCGCCAGGACCAGCATGATCGGCACCTGCACCACGAGGAACAGCACGACGCGGCCGAAGGCCTCCCAGAACTGGGGGTCGGTGAGTGCGCGCACGTAGTTGTCGACGCCGACGAAGGCGGTGCCGCCGACGAGCTTCTCCTGGAAGAAGCTCAGGTAGAGCGCGTACGCGAGCGGGGTGAGGAACACCAGGGCGAAGACGACCATGAAGGGGCCGACGAATGCCCAGCCCTTCCAGTCGCGCTTCTCGCGCCGGCGGGTGCCGTGAGCCGCCAGGGCGACGGAGTCTTGTGTCGTCATCGACGAGAACCTTCTTACGGATCGGGCGCTCACTGCGCCGTGTGTCAACGTCAACATATTCGACGCGCTGCTAGTGTGTCAACGTCAACACATGAATGGATGATCGATCGTGACTTCGGAACAGCCGGCAGAGCCGCCGCAGCGGCGGAGAGATCCGTCGATGGAGGACGTCGCGCGCGAAGCAGGTGTCTCCGGTCAGACCGTCTCACGGGTCGTGAACGCCCGCGGATACGTGGGCGCGGCGACGAGGGAACGCGTCGAAGATGCCATGCAGCGGCTCGGATACCGGCCCAACAGTGCGGCCCGCGCCCTGAGGTCGGGGCGATTCCGGGCCATCGGCGTCATCATGTTCTCGTTCAGCTCGTACGGCAATCAGCGCACTCTCGACGCGATCGCGGTGCGCGCCTCGCAGAGGGGCTACGCGCTGACGTTGATCCCCGTGGAATCGACGGCGAGGGACACCGTCGCCGGAGCATTCCGTCGACTCGAAGAGCACGCTGTCGACGGCATCATCATCGTGATCGAGGCGCATCAGCTCGATGAGGCCGAGGTCGAGATCCCGGACGGGATGCCCGTGGTGCTGGTCGACTCGAACCGCGCCGACGCGCATCCCTTCGTCGACACCGATCAGGCCCAGGGCGCGCGTCTCGCCACCGAGCATCTGCTCGACCTCGGACACGCGACCGTCTGGCACGTGGCGGGCCCCGCGAAGTCGTACTCCGCCGAGCGTCGCCGGGAGTCGTGGCGCCAGACGCTCGAATCACGCGGCGTCGTGGCACCCGAGCCGCTGCAGGGCGACTGGTCGGCGGAATCGGGATACCAGGCGGGTCTCCGCCTGCGCGACGACGACGGGGTCACCGCCGTGTTCGCCGCGAACGACCAGATGGCGATCGGTGTCGTCCGGGCGTTCCGCGAGGCGGGACGCGACATCCCCGGCGATGTCAGCGTGGTCGGATTCGACGGTCTGCCCGATGCCGCCCAGCTCTGGCCGCCGCTGACCACCGTGCAGCAGCACCCCGAGAAGGTCGGCGCGCTGGCCGTCGACGCGCTGCTCGCCGAGCTCGACGGGGAAGAGCGCGCGCAGACCCCGCTCGTGGGCACCGAGCTCATCGTGCGCGAGAGCACCGCGCCGCCGCGCTAGTCCGCAGTCTCCTTCTCTCAGCCGCGCAGATCGCGCACCACGAGGGCGGTGCGCAGCGCCGCATCCGCCGCCTCTGCGCCCTTGTCCTCCTTCGAGCCCTCGAGCCCGGCACGATCGAGGCCCTGCTTCTCGTCGTCGAGCGTGAGCACGCCGAAGCCGACCGGCTTACCGGCGTCGAGCGCCACCCGGGTGAGCCCGTCGGTGGTCGCGGCCGAGACGTACTCGAAGTGCGGGGTGCCGCCGCGGATGATCACTCCGAGGGCGACGACGGCATCCGCTCCACCCGCGAACGCGGCCTGGGCGGCGACGGCCAGCTCGAACGACCCGGGCACGCGGACGAGCCGGTATGCCGCATCCGCCTCGTCCAGGACGCGCTGCGCCCCGGCGATCAGCCCGTCGGTGATCACGTCGTGCCAGGTGCCCGCGACGATCACGACCTTGAGTCCGCGTCCGTCGATCTTCTCGGTCCTGGGTGCTCCTGCGCCGCTCATTCCTCGTCCTTCCGTCCGTCGGCGAGAGCCTCTGCAAGCTCCGCCTCACCGATGATGTGACCCATCCGGTCACGCTTGGTCTCCAGATACTGGTGGTTGTTCGGGCCGACGCCCACGATCAGCGGCACCTGCTCGACGACGTCGAGGCCGAGGCTGCGCAGCTGGTTCACCTTGTCGGTGTTGTTGGTCAGCAGGCGCACCTTCGAGACGCCGAGATCGGTGAGGATGCCGGCCGCCGCCGCGTAGTCGCGCGCATCGGCGGGGAGGCCGAGCGCGAGGTTGGCATCGACGGTGTCGAGACCCTCCTCCTGCAGGCTGTACGCGCGCAGCTTGTTGATCAGGCCGATCCCGCGACCCTCGTGACCGCGCATGTAGATGACGATCCCGCCGTCCTTCTCGATCGCGTCCAGCGCGGCGTCGAGCTGCGGACCGCACTCGCATTTCAGCGAGCCGAAGGCCTCACCGGTCAGGCACTCCGAGTGCACGCGCACGAGGGCGGTCTCGCCCGGCTCCCCGGAGACGACGGCGATGTGGTCGGTGCCGGTCACCCTGTCCTTGTAGGCGAGGAAGCGGAAGGTGCCGTGCGTGGTGGGGACGGTGGCGTCGGCGCGCAGGCTGACGCGACGGCTCGCCCGCTCGGCGGACCAGCCGGTGGGGTCGCTCTCGGTGAGGTGCGCGATCAGCTGCTCGATCGTGATGACGGGCACGCCGTCGCGTTCGCCGAGCTCCAGCAGCCCGGGGAGGCGCATCATGCTGCCGTCCTCGGCCACGACCTCGGCGATCGCGCCGACCGGCCGCAGCCCCGCGAGCTTCATCAGGTCGACCGCGGCCTCGGTGTGTCCGCTGCGTTCGCGCACGCCGCCGTCGACGGCGCGCAGCGGCAGCACATGCCCGGGCCGGATGATGCTGGTCGCGGTCGAGTCCGGGTTCGCGAGCACGTTGAGGGTGTGCGCACGGTCGTGGGCGCTGATTCCCGTGGTCACGCCCTCGGCGGCGTCGACGCTGACCGTGTACGCGGTCGATCTCGCGTCTTCTGACGCGGCGACCATGGGCGGGAGGTTGAGGCTGTCGGCGAGATCCGTCGGCATCGGGGCGCAGATGAACCCCGACGACCAGCGCACGGTCCACGCGACCCATTCGGGTGTCGCGAGCTCGGCGGAGAGGATGACGTCGCCCTCGTTCTCGCGGTTCTCATCGTCGGCGACGAGCACCGGGCGCCCGGCGCGAAGGGCTTCGAGGGCCTCGGGGATGGTGGAAAGGCTCATCGTGAGCCTCCTTCCGGTGCTGCCCGGAACGCCAGCAGGCGCTCGACGTGCCGGGCGAGGATGTCGGTCTCGAGGTTCACGCGGTCGCCGACCGCGCGGATTCCGAGGGTGGTGGCGGCGAGGGTCTCGGGGATCAGCGAGACCTCGAGCCAGTGCTCTGCCGCATCGGCGGCGCTCACGGCGCTGACGGTGAGCGAGGTGCCGTCGATCGAGATCGATCCCTTGTCGACGACCAGCGGGGCGAGGTCGTCGGGCAGTCCGATGCGCAGAACGCTCCACTGCTCCCCGGGCCGGACCTCGAGGACGAGCCCCGTGCCGTCGACGTGACCCTGCACGATATGTCCGCCGAGGCGGGCGCCCACCGGCATGGCCTTCTCGATGTTGACCCGCGTGCCCACGTTCGCTCCGCCGAGGGCTGCGACGTCGAGCGTCTGCTTCATGACGTCGGCGTCGAAGGTGTCGGCAGTCGACGCGACCACCGTGAGGCACACCCCCGACACGGCGATCGACTCGCCGTGCACGGCCCCGGACGCGGCGCGCGGTGCGCGCACCGTGAGGCGCCATCCGTCGCCGGCGGGCGCGATCGCCGTGATCTCGCCGATCTCCTCGATGATTCCGGTGAACATCAGGCGACTCCTTCTTCTGTGCGTGGTTCTGTGCGTGCTTCTGTGCGCGGTTCGGTGGCGCGTTCTGTGCGTGGTTCTGTGCGTGATTCGACGCGTGATTCGATGCCGAGCGCGGGACGCGCCATGGCCAGCAGGTCGACGCCGAGCGGCACCCACTCGTCGATGGTCAGCCGGTGCGCGTCGGCGATCGAGGCGACGCCGACGTCGGTGAGGGCGAGCCGATCGCCGCCCAGCAGTACCGGGGCGAGGTAGACGAGCACGCGATCGGCGAGGCCCGCGGCCACGAATGCGCTGGCCAGGGTGGGGCCGCCCTCGACGAACACGCTCTGGATCCCGCGCTCATGGAGATCCCCGAGGACAGCGGACAGATCGTGCGCGGCGTGGAAGATCGGCGGATGCGGATGTCTGCGGATCGCGGCGTCGACGGGCGTGGAGCGCGCGCCGATCACGACGGGAACGGGCTGGTGCGCGTACAGCGTCGCTCCGTCGCGCGCCGTGAGCGCAGGGTCGTCGGCGAGAACGGTGCCCGTGCCGACCGCGATCGCGTCGGCGAGGGAGCGACGGCGGTGCACGTCGGCGCGCGCGACCGGCCCGGTGATCCACTGGCTGGTGCCGTCGGATGCCGCGGCCCGACCGTCGAGCGACTGTGCCCACTTCACGGTGACGTGCGGGCGTCCCAGTCGCTGGGCGGTGAGCCAGCCGTCGATGACGGCGTGCGCGGTCCGCGCCTGCTCCCCGGCGTCGACGCTCACCCCCGCTGCGCGGAGACGCTCGGCGCCACCGCCGGAGACCTCGCCGGGATCGTCGAGGGCGTAGACGACCCGGGCCACGCCCGCGTCGATGAGGGCGAGGGCGCAGGGGCCGGTGCGGCCGGTGTGGTTGCAGGGCTCGAGAGTGACGACAGCGGTCGCGCCCTGTGCGGCACCGGGGGCGAGCTTCGAGAGCGCGTCGACCTCGGCGTGCGGGGTGCCCGCGCCCCGGTGCCACCCCTCGGAGAGCACGGTGCCGTCGGGGGATAGGATGACCGCGCCCACCTGCGGGTTCACGCCGCGGGGGCCGAGCGCCGCGAGCTCGAGCGCTCGGGTCATCGCCCGGCGTTCCGTCTCGTTCACTGCCATCCGTCGTCCTCTCTGAGGCTCCGGGGATTCCCTCGAGGGGAGAGGCAGGCAGAACGTGCGCGCAGCGGCGCACCGTGCTGCCTCCCTTCCGGACTAGCGAGGCCGGGCCTCGCATCACCGTCGGTCCCGGAATTCCACCGGATCGGCACCTCGGAGAACCGAGACGCTCGCGGACTGTCACCGCCGGTTCGGATTCTCACCGACCCCGGAGCACGTTGTTGCTCTGAGTGTACTCAACGCGTCCTGGTGCATTTCATTCCGCGTCGGCGTGCTACTTGAGCAGTCGAGACAGACGACGATCGGCGAGCGGCTTGCCGCCGGTCTGACACGTCGGGCAGTACTCGAGCGAGCGGTCGGCGAAGAAGACGCTGCGCACCGTGTCGCCGCAGACGGGGCAGGCCTCGCCGCGCCGCGCGTGCACCTGCATCCCGCGTCGTTTCGCGTCTTTGAGATCTGCCGGCGGCTTTCCGGATGCCTCGGCGATCGCCTCGGCGAGGGTGGTCTGCATGGCGGCGAAGAGGCGGTCGACCTCGTCGTCGCCCAGCGTGGCGGCGATCGCGTAGGGCGACATGCGCGCGGCGTGCAGGATCTCGTCGGAGTACGCGTTGCCGATTCCCGCGATCACGCTCTGGTCGCGCAGCAGACCCTTGATCTGGGTGCGCCGGCCGTCGAGCAGCCCGCCGAACACCTCCCGGGTGAAGGCCGGTTCCAGAGGGTCGGGTCCGAGGCGGGCGATGCCGGGCACCTGCTCGGGATCGCGCACCACGTACACCGCCAGGGACTTCTTCGTGCCCGCCTCCGTGAGATCGAAACCGCTCTCGTCGTCGAGTGCCACGCGCACCGCGATCGGCGACTTGCCGGGCTTGATCGGCGTCGTCGGCAGAGTCTCGTACCAGCGCAGCCACCCGGCCTTGGCCAGATGGAAGACGAGATGCAGGTCGGCGCCGGCCGACAGCACGATGAACTTGCCCCGTCGCGCCGCACCGGTGATCTGCGCACCGTGCAGGGCGGTGTTCGGCGGGTCGTACGTCTTGAGCGCGGCGATCGCGCCCACACTCGTGCGGACGATGGTGCGCCCCACCGCTCGCCCCTCGAGGAACGAGGTCAGGCCCTGGACTTCCGGCATCTCAGGCATGCGCCCATCCTGCCACCCGCCGCCGACACCGGGCCAGGGCAGACGGATGCTAGAGGATCGGCCATTCCACGGGCACCCGGTCATCCGTCGCCAGAAGCCCGCCGAACCAGCCGTCGTCGCGACCGCGATCGCTGGTGAGAGCGCTCCTCCCCAGGCCCTCGTAGCGGAAGCCGAGGGCCCGCGCCGAGCGGGCCGAGGCGATGTTGCCGGCGACGGCGCGCCAGCCGATCCTGGCGAGGCCGAGCTCCGCGAACCCCCAGTGGATGACGGCGCGGGCGGCCTCGACCAGGTAGCCGTGGCCCCGCGCCGGCGCGGCGACCCAGTACCCGAGCTCGGCATCCCCGCCGGTGCGGTGCTCGTGGATGTGGTGCAGCCCGATCGAGGCGACCAGCTCGCCGTCGCGGTACGCGCACCAGATGGTCTGACTGCCGTCCGCCCACCATTCCCCGATCAGGCGGACATATCCTTCGCCGTGCTCCCGTGTGTACGGGCTCGGCACGGTCGTCCACCGGGGGATCTCGGGGTCCTGGCACGCGGCCGTGATCGCGGCGACATCGGACGCATCCGGCGTGCGCAGGACGAGACGCTCCGTGGTGAGGATGACCGGTTCCATCCGTGCATCCTATGAGGGGAACGAGAGGGCGCACGAGCCACGGACTCGGTGTCGGTGGGCGCGGTTAGGCTTGTCCGGTGACTGTGTCGGGGATTCTGCGCGCCTTGGAAGAGGCCTCTCTTTTTCGTGACGCCCTGACGTGGGCCCAGACCGACGCCGATCTCGGCCTGGTCGACGGGCTCGACGCACCGACGCTCGCGGGGCTGCTCGACAAGCGGCGCGCCGCAGGGCACCCCGCCGCGCTGCTCACCGTCGTGCCGACGGGGCGACGGGCCGAGAGCCTCGCCGCCGCGCTCACCGCATACATCCCCGATGCCGAGGTCGTCACGTTCCCGGCGTGGGAGACGCTGCCGCACGAGCGGCTCAGCCCCAGCCCCGACACGGTCGGCCAGCGCTTGCAGACCCTGCGCCGCATCGCCGACTGGTCGGGTGACCACCCGCTGATCGTCGTGGCGTCGGTGCGCGCGGCGCTGCAGCCGATCGCCGGCAATCTCGGCGAGATCCCCCCGCTCGACCTCCGGGCGGGCGGACGCGGCCACGAGCTCGAGCGCGTCGTCGAGCAGCTGATCGAGCGCGCCTACTCCCGTGTCGACATGGTCTCGCGACGTGGCGAGTTCGCCGTGCGCGGCGGCATCCTCGACGTCTTCCCCGCGATCTCCGAGCACCCGTTCCGCATCGAGTTCTTCGGCGACGAGATCGATCAGATCCGAGCCTTCTCGGTCGCCGACCAGCGCTCGCTGCCCGGGGCGATCGACGCCGTCGACCTCCCGCCGAGCAGGGAGCTGCTGCTGACCCCCGACGTGCGCGATCGCGCCCGCGCGCTGATCGCCGGGTTCCCCGCGATCGCCGGCATGCTCGAGAAGATGTCCGAGGGCATCCCCGTCGAAGGCATGGAATCGCTGCTGCCCGCCGTCTCAGGACCCCTCAAGTCGCTCGCCGAGTATCTGCCCGAGGGCAGTGCGACGGCCGTCGTCGACCCCGAGCGCTCCAGTGCCAGGGCGATCACGCTCGGCGAGACCAACCGCGAGTTCCTCGACGCGGCCTGGAGCGCGGCCACCTCCGGCGCCTCGGCCCCCATCGACCTCGGTGCCGGGGACTTCCTCACCATCGCCCGGCTGCGCGAGGTCGTCCGCGACCGCGGCGGCGTCTGGTGGCGGCTGAGCCCGTTCGCGATGGGCGGCGAGGATTCCGAGACGATCGATGCGACGGTCATCCCGTCGTTCCACGGCAACGTCGACGGCGCGATCTCGTTCGTCGACGCGAAGGTCGCGGAGGGCTGGCGCGTCGTCGTCATCGCGACCGGCACGGGACTGGTCGATCGCGCGCGCGACGTGCTGTCCGACCGGGGGGTCGCCGCCCGCGTCGTGACAGAGCTGAACGCGGCCCCCGACGGCGGCGTCGCGACCCTCGTCTGCGGATCGGTCGAGGCCGGTTTCCAGATCGCCGAGGCGAAGCTCGCCGTCCTCACCGACAACGAGTTCTACGGACGCACGATCGGCGGCGACCAGCGGGTCGTCAAGAAGCTCGCATCGCGGCGCAAGAACGTCGTCGACCCGCTGCAGCTCACGCAGGGCGACTACGTCGTGCACAACACGCACGGCATCGGCCGTTTCGTCGAGATGACCAAGCGCGAGGTCTCCACCGGGGGACGCAACGCGACCAAGTCGGTGCGCGACTACCTCGTGCTGGAGTACGCACCCTCGAAGCGCGGCTACCCCGGCGACAAGCTCTTCGTGCCGACCGACCAGCTCGACTCGCTCTCGAAGTACGTGGGCGGCGAGGGGCCGACGCTCTCCAAGATGGGCGGCAGCGACTGGTCGCAGGCCAAGGGCAAGGCGCGCAAGGCGGTGCGCGACATCGCCGTCGAGCTGGTCAAGCTCTACTCGGCCCGCATGAGTGCGAAGGGGCACGCGTTCGGCCCGGACACACCCTGGCAGCGCGAGCTCGAAGAGGCGTTCCCGTTCGCCGAGACCCCGGATCAGCTGCAGACGATCGATGAGATCAAGGCCGATATGGAGCGCCCGATCCCGATGGACCGTCTGCTCTCGGGCGATGTGGGCTTCGGCAAGACCGAGGTCGCGGTGCGAGCGGCGTTCAAGGCGATCCAGGACGGCAAGCAGGTCGCGATGCTCGTGCCGACGACCCTCCTCGTGAAGCAGCACCTCGAGACCTTCACCGAGCGCTTCGCCGGGTTCCCGGTGAAGGTGCGTCCGCTGTCGCGGTTCCAGACCGACAAGGAGGCGCGGCTGACCCTCGACGGCCTGCTCGACGGCACGGTCGACATGGTGATCGGCACGCACCGCATCCTCACCGACCAGGTCATGTTCAAGGACCTCGGGCTGATGATCATCGACGAGGAGCAGCGCTTCGGCGTCGAGCACAAGGACACGCTCAAGAAGATGAAGACGAACGTCGACATCCTCGCCATGAGCGCGACCCCCATCCCGCGCACGCTCGAGATGGCGGTGACCGGCATCCGCGAGATGTCGACGCTCGCGACGCCACCCGAGGACCGGCATCCGATCCTCTCGTTCGTCGGACCCCGCAGCGACAAGCAGATCACCGCGGCGATCCGTCGCGAGATCCTCCGCGAGGGGCAGGTGTTCTTCGTGCACAATCGCGTGCAGTCGATCCAGCGCGTCGCCGCGCAGCTCGCGGAGCTCGTGCCGGAGGCGCGCATCGCGGTCGCTCACGGTCAGATGGGCGAGCATGCGCTCGAGCAGGTCGTCGACGACTACTACGAGCGCAAGTTCGACGTGCTGGTCTCGACGACGATCATCGAGACCGGTCTCGACATCTCGAACGCGAACACGATCATCATCGACCGCGCCGACAAGTACGGCCTGAGCCAGCTGCACCAGCTGCGCGGACGCGTCGGTCGCGGTCGTGAGCGGGCGTACGCCTACTTCCTGTACGACGAGATGAAGCCGCTCAGCGAGACCGCCGCGGATCGTCTGCAGACCATCGCGGTGAACAACGATCTCGGCTCCGGCATGCAGGTCGCGCTCAAGGACCTCGAGCTGCGCGGCGCGGGAAACCTGCTCGGCGGCGAACAGGCCGGTCACATCGCCGGGGTCGGCTTCGATCTCTACCTGCGCATGATCGGCGAGGCCGTCGCGACCTTCCGGGGCGAGGACGTCGAGTCGGGTCAGGAGCTGCGGCTCGAGCTGCCCCTGGATGCGCGCATCCCCGAGTACTACATCGACAGCGAGCGGCTGCGCCTCGAGGCGTATCAGAAGCTCTCCGCGGCATCGGCGGCGACGGCGAAGGACGACGCCATCGACCTCGTGATCGATGAGCTCACCGACCGCTACGGCACCCCGCCCGCCGAGGTCGAGGGGCTCATCGCGGTCGCGCGGCTGCGTCGGCGAGCGGCGCGGGCGGGACTCACCGACGTCGTGGTGATGGGGTCGAACCTGCGCATCGCCCCGGCTCGGCTCGAGGATTCCATCCAGATGCGTCTGCGGCGCCTCTACCCCCAGGCGAAGCTGGTGTCGGGGGGCGAAGCGCTGGTCGTGCCGATGCCCACCGTGCCCGCCGCGGTCGGCGTCGGCCTCGAGCCGCTGCAGGATGCCGAGCTGCTGAACTGGGTCGGACAGCTGTTCACGGCGATCTTCCCCGAGCCCGTCCCGGTCGCCTGAGGGCCGGCGGACGGGGCGCCGATGACGGCCGGATGAGGCCCCGAGGCGTCAGAGCGAGAATCCGCCGTCGGAGGTGAGCACCTGCCCGACGACCCACGAGCCGGCATCGGTGCAGAGCCAGCCGATCAGCTGCGCGGGGTCGTCGGGGCGCCCGACCCGGCCGAAGGGGGTGCGCGCGATCCAGTCGGCGACCCCGGTCAGGTCGCGGTCGGTGGTGTCCTCGTCGAGGTAGCCCGTGTTCACCGGACCGGGGTTGACGGTGTTCAGGACGATCCCGACATCGAGAAGCTCGGCGGCCGTCGAGCGGGTGATGCCCGCGAGGGCGGCCTTGCTCGTCGCGTAGGCGATCTCGCCGCGCATCGCGCCGTGCCCCTGACCCGAGGTCATCCAGATCACGTGACCGGTGGGCTTCTCGAACGGGCCCAGCACGTCGATCCGGTCACCGGGGCGGGTATCGGTCGTCGCCGCGCCACCCAGCTCGGCACGTTTCCGCCGCGCGAAGCCCGCCGTCAGCAGCAGGCTGGCGCGGGCATTGGCCTGCCAGTGCGCGTCGAGGCGCTCCTCCGTCATGTCGAAGATCGAGCCGTCGTCGCCGCTGCGGGCCTGATTGCAGACGAGGATGTCGAGCCGCCCGGTCAGATCGCCTGCCGCATCGAGGAGCGCGTCGACGGCACCGGCATCGCGCAGGTCCGCGTGCAGGTCGCCGATCACCGCACCGTGCGCGAGGGACTCCCGGATGCCGTCGCGCACCGCCTCGAGATCGTCGCCGCCCCAGGGGTGGTCGAGGTCATGAGGTCGGTAGTGGTGCACGAAGACGTCGGCGCCGAGGGCGGCGAGCGTGCGGGCGGTCGCGAATCCGATGCCGCGACGTCGCGAGACGCCGGTGACGAGGGCCGTGCGTCCGGCCAGGGGGAGAGGGCGTGCGTGCATGGGTGTGCCTTTCGATCGTGGTGCCGGGGCGCGCGTGGATGCGGCCCGACGGCAGGGGAGAGGATCGAGTCACCGGCATTGCATGGGCGTCAGCGTAGCAGCAGGGATCGCGGCCGCCTCCAGCCGCCTCCTGCCGCCTCGTCCGTGCGCGGCCTTCTCGGCGTAGACCCCGTCGCACTACGCTGGCGTCATGTTGTACGAGCACCTCGGGGCTCGGCCCCGGATCCATGACTCCGCCGTCATCGCTCCCACCGCCGTGATCTCCGGCGACGTCACGGTCGGCCCGGGGTGCCAGGTGCTGCACGGCGCCGTGATCACCGCCGAGGGCGGCCCGATCACCATCGGGGCGCACGTCATCGTGATGGAGAACGCGCTGATCCGCGCCACCGCCGCGAACGCCGTGCACATCGGACCCCATACGCTGATCGGCACCCTGGCGAGCATCGCGGGTGCGACGGTCGGTGAGCAGGTCTTCTTCGCCTCCGGAGCGCGCATCTTCAACGGCGCCCTCGTCGGCGACCGCTGCGAGGTGCGGGTGAACGCGATCGTGCATCGGCGTGCCGTGCTGCCGGCCGGCACGGTCGTGCCGATCGGATGGGTGGCCGTCGGCGATCCGGTGCAGCTGCTCTCTCCCGACCAGGACGAGGCGATCTCGGCAGCTCAGCCCGAGCTCGACTTTCCCGGACACGTGTTCGGCGTCGACCGGGACACCCCCGACCTCATGGTGCAGTTGACCGAGCGCTACGGCAGTTCGCTGGCTCGACATGCCGATGACGTGCGCCTCGACGCCGACGGTCGTGCGGCGGACTCGGGTGAGTGAGGAGACCGGCCTCGTCCGGCCCGATGTCACCGAGGCCGATGCCGCTCTGATCGCCCGGGACTGCTACGGGGTGGACGCCACGGCGACCGAACTCGGCAGCAACCAGGACCGCAACTTCGTGCTCGTCGAACCCGACGGCGCGCGCAGTGTGCTGCGCATCGACAACCCCGTGTTCGGAGATGAGGCGCGCGACGCCCAGCACGCGGCGCTCGACGCCTACCGGGCGGCGGGCGTCGTCGTGCCCGCCGTGCTGCCTGGCCTCGACGGTGCGCTCACTCAGCGCTGGCGGGGCTTCGCGGTGCGTCGGAGCGAGTTCGCCGAGGGGGAGGCGCTCGTGGACGCGGGCTATCTCGCGCCCGTCGTCCTCGCCGAGTTCGGCACGCTCGCCGCGGCATCCGTCACCGCGCTCGCCGCCCTGGAGCATCCTGGGCTCGACCGCCCGCAGATGTGGGACATGCGCGTCGCCGCGGAGCAGGTGCGACGGCTCGCGCCGTCGATCTCGGATGCCGCGCTCCGCACCGCCGTGGTCATGGCGGCCGAAGAGGCCACGGCGGCGCTCGATCCCGTCTGCGGCCGTCTGCCGGTGCAGCCGATCCACGGCGACCTCACCGACGACAACGTCACGGGGCGCCGCGGCGACGACTCGCGCCTGCATCCGCATGCGGTGCTCGATCTGGGCGACCTGGGCCTCGGATGGCGGGTGGCCGAGCTGGCGGTGTGCGTCGCGTCGATGCTGCACCACGAGCCCGAGAGGCCACTGCGCGCGCTCGAGACCATCACCGCCTTCCACGCCGACGTCCCGCTCAGCGGCGACGAGGCCCTCGCGCTCTGGCCGCTCGTCGTGCTGCGATCCGCGCTGCTCGTCGCCAGCGGGTGGAGGCAGCTCGAGATCGACGGCGACAACGACTATGCGCGCGAGCGCATCGCGGCGGAGCAGGCGATCTTCGATGCCGCGACCGCCGTTCCTCTCGTCGAGGCGACGGAGATCGTGCGCGACGCGGTGGGGTTCGGCGCTGCCGTGCCCGCGCTGCCCGCGCACCCCGCCCCCGAGCTGTCGATGCTGCTTCCCGACATCGACGGCCGGGTGGTCGTGGTCGACCCCGGGGTCGAGTCCGACGAGCTCGGGGCGGGCCGCTGGCAGGCTCCGGACGCGGAGGCGCAGCTGATCGACGACGCCCATGCGCGCGGTGCGCGCGTCGCGGTGATGCCGTACGGGGTGTACCGGCTCACGCGCACGGTGGTGGACAGTGCGGATGCCGCGGCGACCTGGCCGACCGAGACCGAGCTGCACGTGGCTCCCGGGCCGTCGGTGCGGCTGCTGGCCCCGATCTCCGGTGACCTGCGCACGTCCGACGAGGCCGTCTTGCTCAGCGTGGACGAGCACTGGGAGATCGAGCTCCGTGGCGCTCACCTCGAGCCGACGCGCACGGGCGGGGTCGACGCAGGGGAGAACATCGGTCGGCTCGCCGCCTCGTTCGAGAACAGGGTGATCACCGTGGGCGTGCGGCGCAAGGACGCGCCGTCGCAGCCGTCCGACCCCGCGTCGGCACGACGGGTGGCGCCGGAGCGCGTCGCGGCGTGGCGTCGTCTCACCGCCGATCCCGCTCCGCTGCTGGGTCTGCGCTCGCAGGCGCAGCACGATGAGGCCGGCGATGAGCTGCGACGCCGTGAGCGCATCTTCGCCGAGGCGCAGGAGCGCTACTACGAGCGGCCCCCGCAGATCGAGCGGGGCTGGCGTCACCACCTCGTCGACACCACCGGCCGCAGCCACATCGACATGGTGAACAACGTCGCGGGTCTCGGTCACGGCCATCCCGCGGTCGCCGATGCGGCCGCTCGTCAGTTGCGGCGGCTGGCGACGAACTCCCGATTCCTGTTCCGCGATCTCGCCGAGTACAGCGAGCGCCTGCTCGCGCTGATGCCGGAGGGCAGCGGCCTCGACACCGTGCTGCTGGTGAACAGCGGGTCGGAGGCGGTGGACCTCGGCATCCGGCTCGCGCAGGCGGCATCGGGGCGCCGCACGGTCGTCGCACTCCGCGAGGCGTACCACGGCTGGACGATGGCGTCGGATGCCGTGACGACCAGCGCCTACGACAACCCGGATGCGCTGTCGACGCGCCCGGACTGGGTGCACGTCGCGGACGTGCCCAACCGCTTCCGCGGGACGTATCGCGGTGAGGACACCGCCGACCGCTACCTCGCGGATCTCGCCGCAGACCTCGACCGACTCGCTGCGGAGGGGCGGGATCCCGCCGCATTCCTGAGCGAGTCCGTGCTGGGGAACGCCGGCGGCGTGGTGCTGCCGGACGGGTACCTCCGCGGTGCCTACGCGCTGATCCGCGATCGCGGCGGGCTCTGCATCGCCGACGAGGTGCAGGTGGGCTTCGGCCGCATGGGCACCACCTTCTGGGGTTTCGAGCAGTCCGGCGTCGTCCCCGACATCGTGACGATCGCCAAGCCCATGGGCAACGGGTTCCCGATCGGCGGGGTGATCACGTCGAAGCGGATCGCCGACGCGCTGAGCGACCAGGGGCACTTCTTCTCGTCGGGCGGGGGCAGCACGCTCAGCTGCCGGGTCGGCCTCGCGGTGCTCGACGCCATGGTGCAGGACGACCTGCAGCGCAACGCGCGCGAGGTCGGCTCACGGCTCGCCGAGGCGCTGCGGGGGCTGGCGCAGCGGCATCCGCTGGTCGGACCGGTGCACGGCGTCGGACTCTATCTCGGTGTCGAGCTGGTGCGTGACCGGCAGACCCTCGAGCCGGCCGCCGCAGAGGCCGCCGCGATCTGCGAGCGGATGCGCGAACTCGGCGTGATCGTCCTGACGACCTCCGAACGGTCGAACGTGCTGAAGATCAAGCCTCCGCTGTGCCTGACCGCGGAGAGCGCGGACCACGCCGTCGCCATGCTCGATCGGGTGCTCAGCGAAGGCTGGTGACGATCGACGGTCTTCGAATATCGCGCACAATCGTCATGTTAAATGCGTATTTCGAACCAGATCTTCTCTTCCGCTGAGGAAACTCCCGGGTCCATACTGATGCTCAACGTCGGATGACCCGAAGTCCGGCCCCTGCGTCGTTCCTGAAGGAGTACACATGGCCGCGAAGACCAAGCCGCTCGCGCAGGGCGGGGGAGCACTCCGACGCAATCTCGGCCTGTGGGCCATCGTCGGACTCGGTCTGGGGTACATGACGCCCACCGTCGTGTTCGACACGTTCGGCATGGTGGCGCGCGACACCCAGAACGTCGTCCCCGCGGCCTACCTGGTCGCCCTCGTCGTGATGGTGTTCACGGCGATCAGCTACGGAAAGATCGCCAGCGCGATCCCGAGCGCGGGCTCGGCGTACACGTACGTGCGGGAATCGATCCACCCGAACCTCGGGTTCATGGTCGGCTGGACCTCGCTGATCGACTACGTGCTGCTGCCGATGGTGAACTGCCTCATCATCAAGAGCTATCTCGAGGCGATGTTCCCCGACGTCCCCGCCTGGATCTGGGTCGTGCTGTACTGCATCCTCGTCACCGGCATCATCTACATGACCATGCGCGGCACCTCGAACCTGAACATGATCCTGCTGGTCTTCTCGATCATCGTGATGATCGTCTTCGTCGTGCTCGTCGTCGCACAGCTGATGCGGGGCGAGGGAGCGGCGACGATCCTCTCGGTCGGCGCGTTCCTGCACGACGACGTGACCATGGGGGCGGTGCTGATGGGCGCCACCATCGTCTGCTTCTCCTTCATCGGGTTCGACGCCGTGACGATGTACGCCGAGGAGGCGAAGGACCCGAAGATCATGCCCAAGGCGATCCTGCTGACGGTGATCATCGGCGGCGGCATCTTCCTCATCGCCTCGTACGTCTCGCAGCTGCGCTTCCCGGATTGGAACGAGTTCGCCCCGGGCGGTGACATGCAGTTCGTCGAGGACTCGACCCTGCCGGTCATCGGGCAGCTGGTCGGCGGCAACGTGCTGATGGCGGTGCTGACGGCCGCGGGCTTCTGCGCGACCCTCGCCTCGGGACTCGCCTCGCACGCCTCGGTGTCGCGGATGCTGCTGGTGATGGGACGCAACAACGTGCTGCCGCAGCGGGCGTTCGGCTACATCAACCCGCGCACGCACACGCCGACCTTCAACATCGTGCTGGTGGGGGCGATCTCGCTGCTGGCGATCCCCTTCACGCTCGAGCTGATCGCCGCCTGGATCAACTACGGAGCGCTGATCGCCTTCACGTTCGTGAACATCTCGGTGATCGCGTGGTTCGCGATCCGCAAGGGGCGGCGCAAGACCCCGGCCGACATCGTCAACTACATCGTGATGCCGGCGATCGGCATGCTGCTCACCGGTCTGCTGTGGGTCAACCTGCACCAGGATGCGCTGATCGGCGGGCTGATCTGGACCGCCCTCGGGTTCATCTACCTGCTCGTGATCACCCGCGGCTTCCGTCGCAAGGTCGTCGCGTTCGACGAGAACCAGGCGGTCACCGGGTACAACAAGGTCGTGAAGGTTCCTGTCGACGAGCGCTGACTCCGATCCTCCTCCGGCATGCACCGGGGGAGGATCGGGGCGGGATCAGATCACGCCCTGCGCGAGCATCGCTCCGGCGACGCGTTCGAAGCCGGCGATGTTCGCGCCGGCCACGTAGTCGCCGGCGACGTCGTACCGCTCGGCGGCATCGAACGCGGCGGCGTGGATGTCGGACATGATCTCGCGCAGCTTGTTCTCGCTGGCGTCGAAGCTCCAGCGCTGCCGGGAGGCGTTCTGGCTCATCTCGAGTGCGGAGGTCGCCACACCGCCCGCGTTCGCGGCCTTGCCGGGGGCGAAGAGCACACCGGCGCTCTGGAAGGCGTCGATCGCCGCCGGCAGGCAGGGCATGTTCGCGCCCTCGGAGACCGCGCGCACGCCGTTGCCGATCAGTGCACGGGCATGGTCGAGATCGAGCTCGTTCTGCGTGGCCGAGGGCACCGCGATGTCGACCGGAATCTCCCAGACGCTGCCGCCCTCGACGAACCGGGCGCCGGGACGGCGGGCGGCGTACTCCACGATGCGCGCGCGCTCGACCTCTTTGATCTGACGGAGCAGATCGACGTCGATGCCCGCGTCGTCGACGACGTAGCCGGAGGAATCGGATGCCGTCACCGGCACCGCTCCCAGCTGCGCGGCCTTCTGGATCGCGTAGATCGCGACGTTGCCCGACCCGGAGACGCCGACGCGCTTGCCGTCGAGCGAGTCGCCGTGCACCCCCAGCATCTCCTGCGCGAAGAACACCGCGCCGTAGCCGGTGGCCTCGGTGCGCACCTCGGCGCCGCCCCAGCCGGTGCCCTTGCCGGTGAACATCCCCGACTCGTGACGGTTAGTGATCTTGCGGTACTGGCCGAACAGGTAGCCGATCTCGCGTCCGCCCACGCCGATGTCGCCCGCCGGCACATCCGTGTGCTCGCCGAGGTGGCGGTAGAGCTCGTTCATGAACGACTGGCAGAAGCGCATGATCTCGGCGTCCGAGCGGCCGTGCGGGTCGAAGTCCGATCCGCCCTTGCCGCCGCCGATACCCTGACCGGTCAGGGCGTTCTTGAAGATCTGCTCGAACCCGAGGAACTTGATGATCGACAGGTTCACCGAGGGGTGGAAGCGCAGTCCGCCCTTGTACGGGCCGAGCACCGAGGAGAACTGGATGCGGTAGCCGCGGTTGACCCGCAGGCGGCCGGCGTCGTCGACCCACGGCACCCGGAACAGGATCTGGCGCTCCGGTTCGACCAGACGTTCGAGGATCCCGCCGTCGATGTACTCGGGGTGTGCGGCGAGCACGGGCGCGATCGATCCGAGCACCTCGTGCACGGCCTGCTGGAACTCGGGCTCGTGCGGGCTGCGGGCGAGCACGGTGTCGAAGACGGGCTGCACGGACTCGGCGAGCGGGTGGAAGGCAGGGGAAGACGAAGAGGTCACGCGAAAGGTCTTTCTGACGGGGGAGGACGTACGTGCGATCGTGTCGCGTGAGAGCGGTGCGGTGCCGGGATCAGCCGGTGTTCTGGAGGCCGGCCGCGACGCCGCTGACGGAGAGGAGGAGGAGTCGCTTCTGCTCGTCGTCGGCTCCCGAGCCCGACGCGGCGTCGGGCTCGCGCAGCGCGCGCAGAGCCCGCAGCTGCAGGAGCGACAGGGCGTCGACGTAGGGCGTGCGCAGCTGCACGGCGCGCTGCAGGATCGGCTTGTTCTCGAGGAGCCCGACGCCACCGGTGAGGCGCACGACCCACTCGCGGGTCAGCGTCATCTCATCGAGCACGAGCTGGGCGAGATCGTCACGGTCGCCGAGAGCGAGATACTGACGGGCGATCCGCTCATCGGTCTTCGCGAGGCTCATCGCCACGTTGTCGATCATCGTGTGCAGCAGCGGCCAGTCGCGATACGCCTCGATGAGGCGGGCCTCATCGCCGACGGCGGCGAGGGCGGTGCCGAGTCCGAACCAGCCGGCGAGGTTGATGCGCGCCTGCGTCCATGCGAACACCCAGGGGATCGCACGCAGGTCCTCGAGCGACTCGACCGAGAGGCCGCGACGTGCGGGGCGCGAGCCCAGCGCGAGCAGGCCGATCTCCTCCATCGGGGTGACCGTGGCGAACCAGGGCGCGAAGCCCTCGGCCTTCACGAGCGAGAAGAAGCGCTCCCGCGAGGACCGATCCATGACCGCCGCGATGTCGGCGAACCGCTCTGCGGCATCGCTCGTGCGCTTCTCGACCGACGGCGAGGAGGCGAGCAGGGTCGCCGCGGCGACCTGGTCGATGTGGCGCATCGCGATCGCCGGCTCGCCGTAGCGCGCGAAGATGACCTCGCCCTGCTCCGTGAGCTTGAAGCGCCCGTCGACCGAGTGCGGCGGCTGCGCGAGGATCGCCGAGTTGGCGGGTCCGCCGCCGCGTCCGAGGGCGCCTCCGCGGCCGTGGAACAGGGTCAGCTCGATGCCGGACTCCTGCGCCCACAGTGCGATCTTCGCCTGCGCCTCGTAGAGCGCGAGGTTGGCGGCGACCGGGCCCACGTCCTTCGAGGAGTCGGAGTAGCCGAGCATGACCTCGAGACGGTTGCCGGTGTCGGCCATCCGCGACCGGAACTCCGGGAACGTCACGGCCTCGGCGAGGATGCCGGGTGCCGCCTGCAGGTCGGCGAACGTCTCGAAGAGCGGCACCACGTCGAGCACGGGTGCGTCGTCACCGAGGGCGTGCCGTGCGAGACGGTGCACGTTCGCGAGGTCGGAGGCCGCCTGCGTGAACGACACGACGTAACGGCCGGCCGCACGAAGACCGCGGTCGCGCTGGATGTCGGCGATCGCCCGGAAGACCTCGAGCACCTCCTCGGTCTGCGCGCTGAGCGCCTCGCCGCCCTCGAGCTCGGCGAGAGCCTTCGCGTGCACCTGGGAGTGCTGACGGACCTCGAGCTCGGTGAGATGGAACCCGTAGGTCTCCACCTGCCAGATCAGATGCTGCACACCGCCGAAGGCGTGGCGCTTCGCTCCGGCATCCGCCAGCGACGACTGCACCGCCCGCAGGTCGGCCAGCAGCTCCTCGGGGCGGGCGTACCGGGGCTCCTCGCCCCGTCGGGTCGCGGAGACCCGGTGCGCGAGCGCGAGCAGCACCCGTCGGTGCGGCTCGCCGGGGGAGCGGGCGCCCAGCTCCGACGCCACGCGCGGCTCGGCGGCGGCGAACGCATCCCACAGCGACGAGACGGCCGGGCTGGGCGGGGTGTCCTCGGCATCGAGGGTGAGAGTGCGGCCGATGCGCTCGAGTGCACGCTCGAGACCGCGGAGCACGTGGTCGGACGCGATCTGCGATGCCTCGCGCGTCACCGACGCGGTGACGAACGGGTTGCCGTCGCGGTCGCCGCCGACCCAGGAGCCGATCCGGACGAACGCGGGAACGATCGGGGCGCTGGCGCCGGAGTCGTCTCCGCGCAGCGCATCGTCGATGCGGCGGTACACGTGGGGCACCGTCGTGAACAGGGTCTCGTCGAAGACGCCCATGACCGTGCGGACCTCGTCGGTCGGCGACGGCTTCTCGGCGCGCAGCGGAGCGGTGCGCCACAGCGTGTCGATCTCCTCGAGCATCCGTCGATGCGCACGGCGCTGCTCGGCGCCGTCATCGCTGGCGGCATCGTGCTGCGTCAGCAGCTCCGACAGGCGGCGGATGCTGGACGACACGGCCCGGCGTCGCGCCTCGGTCGGGTGCGCTGTGAAGACGGGATGGAAGCGCAGCCCCTCGAGACGCCGACGCGCCTCGTCGTCGCCCACCTCGGTCTTCAGGCGCGCATACGCGGAGGCGACCGTGTCGGCGGCATCCTCGCGACCGGGCTGGCCTGCCCGCTCACGCAGCACGCGCACACGCTGATGCTCCTCGGCGAGGTTGACCAGGTGGAAGTAGCACGTGAACGCCCTGGCGACCTCGTCGGCGCGGGAGATCGTGAACGACTCGGCGATCGCCGCGGCACGCTCGAACGCGTCGGAGGTCTCCTCGTCGTACGCCTGGATCGTCGCGAGGCGCAGACGTTCGACGTCCTCGAAGAGGTCGTCGCCGCCGGCCTCGCGCAGCACCTGGCCGAGGAGGCCGCCGAGCATCCTGACGTCGGAGCGCATCGCATCGGGGATGCCGCGGCCCGCTTCGAAGCGGCCGATGATGCGGATGGCCGAGGTGTCGGTGGGCTCGGGGAAGCTGTGTTCGGGGGTCACGCTTCGAGAGTAGCCCGGGTGGCGGGCCCACTCTGAACTCATGACGGTGCGAGGCGCGAGCGAGGCGTTCGCAAGACCGCCGCGACACCGGGCGAACTACCATGGAGGGGATATGCGCATCTCCGTGAACCCCCTGCGTGGACAGCAGTTCCCCGCCGTGCTGCTGCTGCTCGCCGCGGGCATCGGACTGCTGCTCGCGAACCTGCCCGTACACGATGCGCTCGCCGCGGTGCTCGATCTGCACATCGCGGTGCCGGGGACCACGCTGGACCTCTCGATCGAGCACTGGGTGTCCGACGGCCTCCTCGCGGTGTTCTTCCTCGTTGTCGCGATAGAGCTGCGCCACGAGCTGACCCATGGCGAGCTCGATTCGCCGCGCAAGGCCGTGCAGCCGGCGATCGCCGCCGCCGGCGGTGTGCTCGTGCCGATCGCCGTCTACCTGCTCATCGCCGGAGACTCCGCGACCGCGACCGGATGGCCGATCCCCACGGCGACCGACATCGCCTTCGCCCTCGGCGTGCTCGCCATGTTCGGGCGCGGCCTGCCCTCGACCGTGCGGGTGTTCCTGCTGGCGCTGGCGATCCTCGACGACATCATCGGCATCGTCTTCATTGCGGTGCTCTTCGCACACGACGTGCAGTGGCTGCTGCTCGTCCTCGCCGTGATCGCGGTGACCGCGTTCTGGCTCCTCAGCCGCGCGCTGCACGCCACGGGTCACGCGGGCATCGCGGTCGCGATGGTCGTGGTCGGAGTCGTGGCGTGGGGACTCGTCGCCGCATCCGGCATCCATGCCACCATCGCGGGCGTCCTGCTGGGCCTCGTGATGTCGCCGGTGCCCGCCGCCCGCACCAGGCACGCACTCGAGCCCACGGTCAACGGGCTGATCCTGCCGGTCTTCGCCTTCGTCGCGGCGTTCGTGGTCATCCCCGATCTCGCCCCCTCCGAGCTGTCGCCGGCGTTCTGGGGCATCGTGGTCGCGCTTCCCGTCGGCAAGATCCTCGGCATCTCGCTGTTCGGCTGGATCGCCATGCGCATCCGCCCGCGGGGCGCCCCTCCTGCGCTGCCGTTCGGCGACATCCTGGCGGCCGGAACGCTGGGCGGCATCGGGTTCACGGTCTCGCTGCTGCTCGCCAACCTCGCTTTCGCCCGTGACGCGGGCATCCGTGACCAGGCGATCCTCGGCGTGCTCGTCGGCTCGCTGTGCGCGCTGCTGCTGTCGGCGGTCATCGTGTCGCTGCGCGCCCGCTTCTATCGTCGTCTGGCCGCGACGGCCCCCGAGAGCCCGACGATCACCTGAGCACGCGATCACCCGGGCCGTCCGGAACCGCAGACAGAACCGCACACGAAACCGCAGACGAGATTCCAGACGAAACCGCACATCGGCGAGGAGTGACCGTGTCCACAGAACGCGAATCGGCCCAGCACGAGGTCCCGGATCCCCTGAGAGCGGCGGCCGACACCATGCGCGAGGTGCGGGAGAACTGCGTGTGGTCGCAGCGGATCACCCACCGCGACCTGGTGCCGTACCTGATCGAGGAGTCGCACGAGGTCATCGACGCGGTCGAGAACGGCACGAGGGCCGACCTCCGCGAGGAGCTCGGCGACCTGCTCTGGCAGGTCCTCTTCCACGCGGCGATCGCCGCCCAGGACCCCACGGACCCCTTCGACATCGACGACGTCGCCGCGACCCTGACCGAGAAGATGGTGCGGCGGCATCCGCACGTCTTCGCGGGCGAGACGGCGACCACGCCCGAGCAGGTGCTCGTGCACTGGAACGCCGCCAAGGCGGCCGAGAAGCGCACGAGACGCAGCGTGCTCGACGGCATCCCGCGGGGGATGCCGGCTCTCGCCCTCGCACAGAAAGTGGTCGGCAGGGCGACAGGCACCGGAGCGGATGTCGCAGGAGCAGTGCCGGCGGGATCCGTTCCGCGCACGGAGGCCGAGCTGGGCGATGCGCTGCTCGCGCTCGTCGCGGTCGCCCGGTCGCAGGGCTGGGATGCCGAGCGCGCCCTGCGCGAGCGTCTCCGGCGCGTGGAGGACGAGGTCCGCGAAGCCGAATCGCGCCCCTGACGCCACGGGCCGCCCCGGCGACCTGGGAAGATGGTGGCGTGGCTACTGTGAACCCGCCGCGCGGCATGCGCGACATCCTCCCCGCCGACAAGGCCCGCCGTGAGCGCGTCCTCTCCGTCATCCGCGACCGCTACCGGTCGCATGGCTTCGACGAGATCGAGACGCCGGCGCTCGAGGAGTACTCGAGACTGCACGCCGGCATCGGCGGCGACAACGAGAAGCTCGCTTTCAACGTGCTGCGCCGCGGGCTCGACGCCGACGCGATCCGCGGGGCCGCCGACGACCAGGGGGCACTGGCCGACCTGG
>Ga0308161_1001649_pt1 | contig 25987 bp, 22 predicted proteins | sample PhyFR2_FD_201034 | JGI IMG/M metagenome (GOLD analysis project Ga0308161, IMG submission 201034) | Phyllosphere microbial communities from UC Gill Tract Community Farm, Albany, California, United States - DLSLF.R2 | ecosystem: Host-associated > Plants > Phyllosphere > Unclassified | place: USA...
GCTGACTGAATGGCAGTCGGCCCGGAGGGAGCACTTGTGATACACGATTTTCTTCCTTTTATTATATCGAACATTTGTTAAATGAGCTGTATAGGACTTACGTATGAATTGTAAAATATATCCTCTAAATCTAGTTATATACACAAAAAATCTGTTTCGCTAATATGATTCGACTACCGGCGTTCACTCCCGATTTACTTACCGGCAATCGCGTTGGCAACCAGCGTCGCGAATACTTTGGCACCTGACGGATTCACATGCACACCGTCGGTCGCGAAGAAGCTGTCCTGTCCCTTGCTCGCCGAATACCAGTCTACAACAGTAATGCGCGAATCTTCCGCAGCTACTGCGTTGATCGTATCATTCACGAGCGTCTCCCATGGACGCGGTACGCGGGTGTTCACCAGAATAATCTTCTTCGCATCGCCCAGTTCATCCAGCAGACCTTCCAGCTGTTCCCGGGTAAAGGAACCATTGGTACCGAGCTCGATAATCACCTTGGAGCCCAGGTGACCACTGCGGCGCAGCTGCTGGATTTCTGCTGGGGCTTCGGTCATCTGGCGGCCTACCCGGCCATCGATTGTAATACCCGGCATGACTTCGCTCAGATGACGGGCAACGTCCAGCATAACCGAATCCCCAATCGCAGTTACTCCGTCGCCAGAGACGATTTTATCCAGCACTTTCTTGTTCACCGCAGATGCAGGATCAGAAGAATTCTGCTGGGAAGCCGACGCCAGCTTGCTCGGCTGACCGGAAGTCGATTCTTTGGTACTGCCCGAATTCAGGCTACTCGATCCTGTCGTTCTGCCGGAAGATGGCTTGCTCGTCGGTTCAGCGTTACTCTCGTTAGACTTGTTATCCGATGAGTCGGCATTTTCTTTGTTACCGGCATCCTGTCCAGCTGTGCTGTCCTGAGAAGTAGTCTTATCTTTGGGCTTCACAGTCTCTGCTACTTCCTTGGGCATTTTGTCCGTCTTCGAGTCGGACTTGTCTTCGGTAGAAGCAGGCTTGCCGACGATGAATACGGATTGCGGTTGCTGCGGATCGACTTTGGGTGCCGAGCTGGAGACGACATGTCCCAACACGAGTGCCGATACGACGAACAGCATGGCAGCACCGCCGCCGTAGATCAAGGCGCGAGAATTGCGCCATTGGCTGCGCTGTGCATAGGTGCGGTTCAGCACCTGACGGAAGCCGTTTTTTCGAATCGGCTCTTCGACATATCTCCAGCTAAGCTCAGCCAGTGCCAGACTGACTGCCACCTGGATAATGGCTCGCAGAATCGAAGGCTCCTCCGTGCTGACCTGCGGCGTACTGAGCGTAATAACGGGAAAATGCCACAGGTACAGACCGTAGGAGCGCTTGCCCAGCCAGCGCAGCGGCTTGCTGCCGACGATAACTGCCAGGCGGCTCGCCGGATGAGCTAGTACAGCGATTAGAATCGCGGTTAGGATAGCGATGAGCAGCAGGCCTCCGCGATACAGGAACGGCTGATATTCATTCGTATGCCATACGAGCCAGATCAGCACCAGCAGAGAGAGGGTACCTATTCCATCGAGTACATTCCGTGCAGGAGCAGATACGCTGCTTTTGAGCTTCATGCTCGGCCAGACAATCGCCAGCGCCGCCCCGATCAGCAGGGCGAATATGCGCGTATCCGTTCCATAATATACACGGCTGGGATCTTCACCCGGCACATAGATGACGGCCATGAGCAGTGCCGAGATAATGGACAGGCTGACAATCCAGCCTGCCAGATTACCGCGCTTGGGCAGGAATTTCAGTCCAAGCAGCAGCAGGAACGGCCATAGCAGATAGAACTGCTCCTCTACGGCGAGTGACCAGAGATGACCGAGTGGTGAAGCCGGTCCGAAGCTCTCAAAGTACGATACTTTATGGAAAATAAACCACCAGTTGCTCACATACAGCAGGGCTGCCGGAATATCTCCAGCCAGCGCGCTAAGTCTGGAGTGGTCGCCAATCAGACACCAGACCGCCACTACGGCGATCATGACGAACATGGCCGGCAGCAGTCTGCGTGCGCGGCGAATCCAGAAGTCCTTCATGGCAAAGCGGTGATGGCGTTCCCACTGCCCAGCCAGAATATCCGTGATCAGATAACCCGATAACACAAAGAAGATTCCAACACCTAGCAGTCCGCCGGGTGCCCAATCGGTATTGAGATGATAAATAATAACAGCCAGTACGGCGAATGCCCGGAGGCCATCCAGCCCTGGCATATAACGGTGTTGCTGGAGCGGCTTAGGCATATACCCACCGCCCTCTATGTATATTGAACCCGGTATGTCCGGAGTACCTTTCCCTCTGTTGCTGCGGTTCCTTTTTGTTCATCGTGAGCATTCCATACCTGATGTCTATCATTATTCCTTTCCTTTCCCTGGGCATTCTGATTCTGCATAATGACGCGCATAAACCGACATGTCCCATTATATCCAAGTATTCTGCAGCAATCGTCTCAAAGCAGTTAAAATTGGTTTACAGCAAAGTCGTAAATGAAAAAAAGCCTACGGCTCTGAGGGCAACAAGAAACAAGGACCGCGATATCCGGTCCTTTCCCCTTTGTTCCGTCATGATCAGTACGCGCTAATGGAATGTCTGGCTGTTATATAGTAGTGTAAGGCATTCGTTATCTCTCTGTATCAGCTTGACCCGTCTCTTCTGTCTCCATTCTTGGAGCAGGCAAAGACGGGCTGTGTATCATCCGGAACGATCCGGCAAATCAGACGACCAGAAACTCACCGTGCTGATCGCAATAAATACATTTGGCGGGCGGGTCCCAATCCGAGAATTCGGTTTCTTTCAGATCTACGACATCCGGAGCATCCTCGAATTCATCGACGAAGGCTTCCAGTGCCTCTTCCACATGATCTTTGCATACGACATACATCAATAGTTTCAAGCTTCCTTTCCGGTATATCCTGAGTTGTTATTTATGATTATCCGGCTGGGACTCCAGAGTGACGCTGACCGTCTTCTTGGCTCCACTGCGGTAATACGTAATTTTGAGTGTATCTCCGGCTTTTTTGTGGTGATACAGATATTTGCGCAGTTCCAGCGTAGAGCCGATTTTCTCGCGATCCAACTGGACAATGACATCATCGGCTGCCAGCCCCGCCGCTTTGGCAGGTCCGCTTGCTTCGACGATCACTGCACCCTCTTTGACATCATCGGGAAGTTTCGGCTTTTTGGACTCCGTTTCTTCTTCGTCATACGATGGATAGGCATATTCATTATCCAGATCGATACTGTAGACACCGAGATACGGGCGATTGATTTTGCCATCTTTCATCAGCTGCTCGGCGTTATCCATCACTTCGTTGATCGGAATGGCAAAGCCCAGCCCTTCGACGCCGGTATCGGCAATTTTCATCGTGTTGATCCCGATCACCTGGCCGCTGAGATCGACGAGTGCGCCGCCGCTGTTGCCTTCATTGATCGCTGCATCGGTCTGAATCACGTTCTGTTCCCAGTCATAATTGCCATCCTGGTTAAGCGATACGGGGATGAGCCGGTTGTCATAACTCACAATCCCTGATGTCATCGTACCATTAAACCCGAGCGGATTGCCAATAGCCAGCACGGTCTCGCCCAGCTGCAGCTGATCCGAGTCACCGATCTGGGCGACGGTATCCACATCTTTGGCACTGACCGACAGCACAGCAATATCGCTAATAAAGTCGGCACCCACTACCGTAGCCTTCAACATTGTGCCGTCTGTTAATACAGCATCCACTTCGTCGGCATCGGAGATCACATGGTTATTGGTGACAATATAGGCTTTGCCGTCTTCTTTGCGGAAAATAACGCCAGAGCCGAGCGCTGATTCATCCAGTGCAGACGGCGTATCCAGTTCCTTTTCCCCATTTCGGTAATTCACGATGCTGACTACCGCAGGACGTACCTGCTCGGCAACCCGGGTCAGTTGCTCATACGGATTGCCTCCGGTCTGCTCCAGTGGCAGCAGACTGCTGGCTGATGCTGAAGCAGGGTAGCTGTTATGATACCAGATCAGGGCTCCCAGTACGGCGAATACGGTGACTGCACTCGTCAATGCACTGACCAGCACGATCTTCAGCATGGACGATCTGCGCGGCTGTACACGAAACGAGCGGGGAACCGGATAAGAAGTTGGAAGCGAAGCCTGGCGCCGGGATTTTCGCGGCACTTTGGTGGAATAGAAATCATCATCAAACAATGCCATGCTCATCGCCCCTCTGCGTTCTTCTGCTGTGCTTTATCTATTACCTGCGGTTCCCTGCTGTTCAAACGCCGGATTATAACATTTTCTCCGATATATAGGTTTCGCTGAGCATATCCCATGGTGTAGGCCGATCATAGTAGGTATCACACAGCTGGAATTCGCTGTCTTTGAAAAAGCAGCCTCTACTCTCCATCGCATCTCTCACAGTCATCTTAGCAATTTCCATCATGTTATGGTCGCGGCTAAGATGCGCCAGATACGTGCGCTTCATTTTTTTGCAAAGCAGCTCACTGAGCGCTTCTCCGGCTGCATCATTGGACAAGTGACCTACATCGCTAAGGATACGCCGCTTGGTGTTCCACGGGTAACGTCCCATGCGCAGCATTTCGATATCATGATTGGCTTCCAGCACGAGCACGTCCGAGTCGGAGATACTCTGCATCACCTTGTCGCTGACATAGCCGAGATCGGTCGCCACGCTGAGTTTCTGATCGCCATCCCGGAAAAAGTAACCTACCGGTTCCGCCGCATCATGCGAGATGCCGAATGACTCGATTCGCAGCGAACCAAAAGTCAGAAAGTCTCCTGTCTGCATAATCTGCTTTTGCTCGGGGGTGATTTTGCCGACTGCCCGCTCGATAGCCATCCAGGTCTTCTCGTTGGCATAGATCGGCAACTGATATTTGCGCGCGACTGCGCCCAGTCCTTTGACATGATCAGAGTGTTCATGAGTGACCAGAATGCCGCTCAGTTCCTCCCCGGTCATCTCCCGCTCGCGCATCAGCTCATCGATCCGTCTGGCACTGAGACCGGCATCGATCAGAATTGCCGCGTCTTTGTTGCGAACGACAGTCGCATTGCCTGTTGAACCACTCGATAATACTGTAAATTGTATACCATGTATGCCTATCATTTATGTCTACTCCTCATTTTCTGCCGCCGGGGATCTCATGACTTCCCCGTTTATTCCCTGTACATAATAGATTTCGCCGCTCTCCAGTACGATTCTCCAGACCGGTTCGGCTTTGAACCGGCTGCTGTCCAGCGGCTGTCCATAGAAACCCAGCGATATATCTTTAACTACCGCGTTGTCCGGCAGTTCTTTTTCAATCAAAGTACCCAGTGCTACGGAAGCAGACAGAATCTCCTGTCTTGGCTGCCCCTCATTCTCGCCATCCACCATTAATTGCGGGGCGGTATAGGAAATAATCTTCTGATTACTATAATACAGCTCCAGATTCGCATTAAACAGGGGTAAATCGTTATTTATCAGCGGATGCATCACAAAAATGCCTTCTTCGGTAATAAACGGATCATATTGATACTTGTTGATATTCTGAATCTCGCCATTCAGCTGGTTTTTCAGCTCGTCTTCATTGAAAATAAGCTGGCTGTCCACCGGACGCGATAGCTTCATCGGCTGCTGCACCGCCGGTGCATTGCTGCGATAGATCATTTCCGGCAGAATCGGAGTTTCCCTCGGAATCTGGGCGGTCACCTGCACATGCTTGTTCTCCAGGGCCCGCTGTGCATTTTCACTGAGGGAAGCGATATCCAGATTGGATTGGGCCTGATCACGTATATCCATCCAGAGCTGGTAACCCAATATGATATTCAGCAGTAAAAAGGCGCTGATCAGTACACTTTTGGCTCTTCCCCAATCCATCTTGGACCTCCTCTTCGGTTACAGTTTGTGATTTGACTGAATAAGCTGATGCGTCCCATCCTGCAGCTCTACCATCCATACCGGTGTCAGTACCACAACGCCGTTGCCCAGTGTTGGACGATAGGCAGGAGACAGATTACGGATCGTCTGACCGGCTGGAATCTGCTGCTGCAGCAAATGGGTTAGCTGCTGGCCTCCAGGCAGAATCTGAATCTGCGAATTGGACGATAGTGGCTGATCAGCCAGCTGTTGATCGGCTGTCAGATACAGCAGGGAACGCTCATAGGAAGATACGGTATTGTATTCGACCATCAGCCGCATATAACCAAATCGGAGCTTGTCTGTATCCATAATCGGATACGAATGATAGTACTGACGGAACGTAAAGCCTTTTTTGTTGTCTGTACTGCTCATATTCAGCATATACGTACCCGGCCAGCCCCCGTGCTGATTGACGAATTCGACAGCAGACAGCACATTATCGACTACGCTGTTTGTGCCGGTTGTCGGTGCTGTCGGATCGGTATAGGTCATCCATCTCTGCTGCGTATCGACCTGCAGACTGCGCTTGCTGTCCGTATAGATTTCTGTACCGTTCTCTTCGTTGATATTCCGAGTCGCACCCGGATCAAAAAACAGATTGCGCTGCATCTGCTCGGTTGTCAGACTGTCCAGCTTGAGCGTGACGGTCGGAATACTCAGACCGGTCTGCGGAACATAATACCCACCTGTGGCATACTGATAGTTGATACCATTTTCGCCAATCAATACATGCTTCAGTACATCCTGGCTGGTCCACTTCATATCAGTCGCTTCATAGACCACATCACCACCGGCACTGAAAAAGAAAGCGCGCGGCGTATTATTTTCGGCAGCGTTATAGATAAGGATACGATTAACGGCATCTCCTTCGAACAGGGAATCCGGATTCAGATTCATGCTGCGTTCCAGCAGGCTGACGGGAATTCCACTGTTAAAGGTCAATTCGATCCCGGCTTCACTGCGGATCATATCCCAGTCCATACTCTGCAGCGGCAGACGACGGAATTGTCCAAAGCTGCTATTTTTGAGATCGGTATAGATCGAATTGTAATTGGATGAAGAAGGATAGAAAATCGTATGCCGATTTCCCGATTTATGAATAATCATCTGATCCGGAAACACGAGGTTCTCGACATCTGATCGTGGACCGATATCTTCTGCCTGTACATAACCGGCTTCCGAATTGGCGACCGAGTCGGCACCCGGCATCCGATAGATCAGGAAATAACTCTGGATCAGACTGAGCACAATCAGAAGCATGAGTGCACATGATTTGATGTTCTCTCTCAACTCATACCCTCTCCTTCCTCATGCAGCGGCAGCATAACGGTCACAGTTGTGCCCTGTCCAAGCTCGGAATCCAGCTCAATCGTACCGTCATGTGCGCGTACCATTTCCCGGGCAATAGACAGACCAAGTCCGGTACCGCCCATATTGCGGGAACGGGCTTTGTCTACCCGATAAAAGCGCTCGAAGATCCGTCCCAGATCCTGCTTTGGAATACCGATACCGGTGTCCTCCACAGATAACGCCAGCATGCCATCCTCTGTACAACGTGCTCCCAGCTTGATACTGCCGCCGTCAGGCGTGTATTTGAGTGCATTGGAGACCAGATTATCGAGTACCTGATCCATCTGATCCCGGTCGATCCATACACTGCCCACTTCCGGCTGCATATCGATCGATGAACGAATATCCTTTTGTTTCATTTGTACAAAGAAACGATCAATTGTATCCTCCAGCAGCTCCAGTACATCCGTACGCTGCTTGCGCATCATCGCTTCGCTGGAATCCAGACGGGAGAGATGCAGCAGATCGCTGACGAGCCGGATCATGCGCTGGGTCTCATTGCGAATTACACCAATAAAGCGTTCCGCGAGTGCACGTTCATCCAGTGCCCCATCTTCCAGTGCTTCGGTGTAGCTCTTGATCGTCGTAAGTGGTGTACGCAGCTCATGCGAGACATTGGCAACGAATTCTCTTCGTGCGCCTTCCAGCTTCTCCTGATCGGTCACGTCCTGCAGAACGGCTATTGCACCTGCAATATTATCTTTGCGCCGGTGAATCGGACTGAATGTGACACGTATGATCGAAGTATTGCCTTCTTCTTCCTGTCCCATTTTCAAAATGACATGACGCAGCGTACCAGCCTGCAACTTGCTGCGATCCTGTTCGGATAGTGGCAACAGTTCGATCAGCGTTTTGCCGGTAATGTCTTGTTCGCTCGTATCCAGCATGGCACCTGCCACCCGGTTTACCAGAATCACACAGCCATGTTCATCGGTCGCTACTACGCCGTCGCTCATATTTTTGAGAATAGAGGCCAGCTTGTCTTTTTCCTCTTCATTCTGAGCCAGTGCATCCCGTAAGCGGCTGGTCATATAGTTAAAAGCTTCACTCAACTGCCCGATCTCGTCATTGCTGTATACCGTCATATGATGGTCAAAATCACCCTCGGCCACCTGTTTGGCACGCCGGGTCATTTCCTTGATCGGCTGGGTGATCGTATGAGCCAGAATCACACCGAGTACGGCAGTCAGCGCCAGTGCGATCAGCAGCCCTGACAAAAAGATCCCGTTAATCCGCTTCATCGTATCGTACAGATCGGCCATCGACGCGACAATATAGACGGCACCCACTGTACGGTTGCCGCTCATAATCGGCTCGGCCACGACCCGTTTACGTTCGCCGGTCTCGTCGATAATATATTCTTCATTATCACTGATTCCCTGCAGAGCGCGGCTGACTACGGTCTGTGTATTACGTCGGGCTTCCGCATTGGAATCGGAATCCAGCGAAGAAATGACGATCCGTCCACTCACATCCAACAGCTGAATCTCCTGAATCTCGGTACCGCTCATATTATAGAGATTGTCTACCATCAGTTTCAGATCGCTGACCGAGTTCGAGCCAGTCTCTCCGCTGCCGGACCATTTGTCAGCTGCGAGTACCGACAATAGCTCGGCACGCTCCTGCAGATCCTGGGTAAAGTTGCTGGTGAGGGAGTTTTTCATTGAACTTACAAAATAGACACCAATCAGCTGCATCGCAATCAAGATGAGCAGCACATAAATAATGATCAGCCGCGCCTGAATCGTGCGGCTGAACCCTGGCAGCAGCCGAAGCCTGCGCTTCACCTTACCACCCTCCTGCTTTTGGACTGCGCATCATATAACCGAGTCCGCGGCGGGTCAGGATATATTCCGGCTTGCTCGGATCATCCTCGATCTTCTCCCGCAGACGGCGAATCGTTACATCGACAGTACGCACATCCCCAAAGTATTCAAATCCCCACACCGCCTGCAGCAGATGCTCGCGCGTCATCACTCTGCCGGCATTTTTGGCCATATAATAGACCAGTTCATATTCACGGTGAGTCAGATCAAGCGGCTCTCCGCTTTTATACACCAGATACATATCCGTATCGATAAATAATTCAAATAAAGCCAGTCCGTTCTTCTCCTCCGGTACTTCCGGTACTACCGCAGCGGCTACAGGCGCTTTTTTCTGCTGACGGCGTACATGGGCTTTGACCCGAGCCAGCAGTTCACGGGTGCTGAACGGCTTGGTCACATAATCATCGGCTCCCAGCTCCAGTCCAAGCACTTTGTCGATCTCGGCGTCCTTGGCGGTCAGCATGATGATCGGCATATCCAGACGGGTCCGTACCTCGCGGCACACGTCCATCCCGTCCTTGCCAGGCAGCATCAGGTCAAGCAGAATGAGATCCGGTTCCTCGGCAAAAGCCTGTTCTACCGCACTGATCCCATCAAAAGCACATATGACTTCATAGCCTTCTTTTTCCAGGTTGAATTTCAAGATATCTGCTATCGGTTGTTCATCGTCTACGACCAGAATTTTTCCCTGCATTGGGTAGTCACCTCATACCTGCTTTGATTCTTTTATTTTACCATATTCAAGGCTATAAAAAATGCAGCTTCTGAGTATCGATTCAGAAGCTGCATTGATATAAGACAGGTCTCGTTCAGATGACCTGTCCATTCCGATAGGGATTAACGCAAATAGGAGAGTGGATTCTGCAGCGCACCGCCGCTATGAATCTCAAAGTGCAGATGCGTACCGGTTGAATGGCCGGTATTGCCCATTACACCGATATGCTGGCCTTGCTCAACGACTGCGCCATTACTAACATCAATCTGGCTCAGATGACCATACAGGGTCTCGTAGCCATTGCGGTGATCGATAATAATGACATTGCCATAGCCAGTCATAGTACCCGCATAGGTAACGACGCCATCATCGGCTGCCATTACCGAGGAACTGCCTACAATATCGATTCCTTTGTGCATACGACCCCAGCGCTGTCCAAACGGACTCGTTACTGTTGCACCGCTGGATGGCCAGATAAAGTTACCACTGCCTTCACCAACGACTACTTTGGTACCTTTAATAATGATTTTGGGTGAAGCTTCCTTGACTACTTCCTGGCCTACCCATTCTTCGCGAACCATCTGACCGTTTTCTTTGGTCACCCGGTAGTCGATCCGTTTCAAGCCTTTGCTGCCGGCAGAGATCACTTTGGATTCGCCTGCACGCATCGTGTCACTTTTGCGAATCTCTACTGCAGGTTCTGTCACGACCTGCTCCGAATAATCTTCTACGGTAGTAACAGTCACCGGCGGCTGCGGCACAGTTAGCGTCAGCTCATCGCCAATCTGCAGGGAAGTTTCCTGAATACCCGGATTATTATCGAAAATTTCCTGCTGGGATACATCATAAGCAGCAGCAATCGAGCTGATTGTATCTCCTTCACGTACTGTATATTTAAGTGGTGATTCCACGCCGGTTAGCATCACTTTGGCCAGTTCTTTGCTGCTTAGCAGCTTTTGCGGATTGGCTTTGATTTCTTTGGATGTGACCTTCTCGTTGAGCTTGACCGATTCCAGCTTGTTTACCTTTTTGCTATAAGCATAGCTCTGGGTAAGCTTTTTCACGGATGTCTTGTTCATATTTTTAGCAGCATTTTCGGCTTTGCGGGTATAGTTGGTCTGTACCAGCTTAAGCGCTTGATCGATCGTTTTCTGATCATCAACGATACCGATATTTTTGCCACCGATCACAACTTCTCTGCCTTTGGCATAGGCAGTCAGCATGCTATCCAGCTGCTTCAGTGTAGATGTAGAATCCACCTGGGCTTTGAATGCTTTTTCCTCGGTAGTGGTGATGCCGTTGGTATTCAATACCATTGTGGCATCCGGATACTTCTTCTGATATGCAGCACGTTTCTCATTAAAAAGCTTATCCAGCTGCGATTTTTGCAATACGCTGCCGATAGCCTTGTCTTTGACATACACTACATAATACGAAGTGGTATTCGCGGTTACATAGTGGTTCCCCGCCAAAACAAGACCGCCTGCTACAGCTACACTGGCAGCTGCAATTATCAGACGACGACGTACTTTGTTTTTCCCCTGGCGGATCGAATCCACAGTAAGCGTGTACCACTTGGACGATGATGTCTCTTGCTGTTCACTGGACTGCTGATCGTTGTGCTGTTCTTCCCGGACTATCTGCTGATCAGACTCGTTGCCGGTTCCCCGTTTACCTTTCAAACCTTTCATGACCGTCTCCTTTTGTGCTTTAGCATAATTCATTTTAATCGTTCAATAGCCTTTTCCATTATTCGATTCAGCTGTTTAAGACTGCACTCGATTCACGGCATAAGGCCTATAAGGTCAAATATTACGTAAATTATGAATAATTGTAATCAAATAATGTCAAAAAATTAACCTTTATAACTCCCCGTTTACTTTACCATAATCCCGTCAAAACTTTCAACTTTCACGCTATAATAACCTCTACGCCTATCAAGTATTCTCAGCGATTCAAAAGGCTTCCATAAAAAAAGACACCCCGCAGGGTGCCTTGTCATTATTAAGCTCTGTCTCTATCATCTATATCGCTATTTCACTACATCCCTTACAGATGCAATTATACGTAAATCGGTGCTACCAGATTCGTCTGCTCACGGTTACGTCCAACCGAGAAAATCGCAATCGGAATACCGGTCAGCTCGGATACACGGTTCACATAGTTGCGCGTGCTTTCCGGCAGTTCTTCCAGCGTCTTCACGCCGGTAATATCTTCGCTCCAGCCCGGCATTTCTTCGTATACCGCTTCACATTCCGCCAGCATTTTCAGGCTTGCCGGATAGTGAGTGATGAACTCGCCGCGGTATTTGTAGCCTGTGCAGATCTTCACTGTATCCAGACCAGTCAGTACATCCAGAGAGTTCAGGGACAGACCTGTAATACCGCTGACGCGACGTGCATGACGTACTACAACGGTATCGAACCAGCCCACACGACGCGGACGTCCGGTAACTGTACCGTATTCATGACCCGTTTCGCGGATCTGATCACCTACTGCATCATGCAGCTCGGTAGGGAAAGGACCGTCACCTACACGAGTAGTGTAGGCTTTGGCTACACCGATAACCTGCTGAATCTTGGCAGGACCTACACCGGAACCGATGCATACACCACCGGCAGACGGGTTGGATGAGGTTACGAATGGATAAGTACCTTGATCGATATCCAGCATGACCCCTTGCGCGCCTTCGAACAGTACGCGTTTGCCTTCATCAATCGCATCATTCAGTACAACGGAAGAATCGCGTACATAAGGACGCAGTGTCTCTGCATAACCGAGGTAGTCCTGCAGGATCGCTTCTACATCAACCGGCTCGCCGCCATATACTTGTGTAATCATCTGGTTTTTCTCTTTGACCAGATGACGCAGCTTCAGTTCGAATTCTTCAGCGTCCATCAGATCCGCGATACGGATACCTGCACGGGCTGCTTTGTCCATATAACAAGGACCGATTCCTTTACCGGTAGTACCGATTTTGTTCGGGCCTTTGCGTTCTTCTTCGAGCTTGTCGAGTACCATGTGGTACGGCAGAATCACGTGTGCACGATCGCTGATCGTCAGGTTTTTGGTAGAGAATCCATTTTCATGCACATAGTTGATCTCTTCGATCAGTGCAGCCGGATTGATAACCATACCATTACCAATTACACATGCTTTTTCTTCATAGAAGATACCGGATGGTACCATTGTTAATTTATATTTTTTCTCATTAATCAGAATCGTATGTCCTGCATTGTTACCACCCTGGTAACGTGCAACCACATCCGCTTTTTCTGAAAGATAGTCGGTAATTTTACCTTTGCCTTCGTCTCCCCATTGCGTTCCCACAACGACTACAGTTGACATAGAATCATTCCTCCGTGGGTGTATGTACACCGTTATATTTGGGCTGCCCGTTCCAACACACATGACAAATGGACAGCATGAAAACCTCCATGCGAGGAACGGTCGGGCGGACAAACACATAATAACCGTTTCGCGGGCGGAAGTTCATCCCTTATGGGTGAGCCGGGTATTACATCTGACAGCATACTCCCATAAATAGAGTCTGTCGCGCTTTACCGCAGCATTAATAGTGTAACAGGAGCCATTTACAAAGTCAAACAAAAAGCGAACAATACCATGTTACAAAAATAACATTGTTCGGAATTAATTCATTCCTTGCGCCATACGCCTCCATTACCTGTCGTAAACCCGCATTTTTGATAAAAGGAGTGATGTTCCGCAGCAAAAGTGGCGGTTACGATTTCGACGCCTTTCTGTCCGGCATGCTCCAGCAGATTCTGTACCAGCTGCTGCCCGACTCCTCTTCCCTGCATGGATGGATGTACCATCACATCTTCCAGATACCCATGCTGCAAGCCCATTCCACATATGTAAGCAAAAGCAATCAGCTGTCCCTGATCATCCCGACTGCCTGCATAGAACAGACATCGCTCCAGCAGTACCGGATAATCCGAATCTCGGCGATCCCAGCCTATCTGCTGTCTGAGATCCGGAACTTCATGACGCGCCAGCGGCAAATTTATCATTATTTTTGGAGTATCCAGAGAGTACACTTCCTTTGCTGATAATAGTTGACTTTCTTATGTAAGAGCCGTTGTTTCACGAATTAGTAGCTATCTGTATAGTCGCGTATGCCCTGATCCTTTCTTACTTTATCACAAAAAAAGAATATAAATAGAGCTGGGAAATCAGGAATTATATGTTTAATACTGGAATAAAGGTTTATTTATACTTAACTATAATTCAAAGACATAAGGAGGCACAAAACATGGATAAAATTCTTACCAAGCTTGTCGTAAATGGTGTGGTTGTTATTGCTTCCCTGATGCTGCTGAGTAACGCAGGCTTCTGGGGTTCGCTGGTGACTGTAGTGGTATTGGGAGCACTCGCCTATGTGCTTGGCGATATGATGGTTCTTCCTGCTACTAATAACACAGTAGCCACTATCTGTGACGCAGTGCTTGCTTATCTGGTATTGTGGGCAGCTTCGGCTATGGCTGGTTGGACCATGTCTTTCGTCGATCTGCTTGTTCCGGTCGTGATTGTTGGCGTATTTGAATATGTATTCCATATGTGGCTGCTGCGTGATGGCATCCCGGGACGTACACGAAGCATCAACTCCAATTCCAGTTTGTAAGCCAGACTGGATGCAGGTTTGAAGATCAACAATAGATGATGTACATCGTAGATCGATATCGCTCCCGCCTACCTATTATCATATCGGGTGATTCCATATCGGATCCTATCGGTCTGTAACCAAATAAAAGACCCTGAACTCTGCAAACAGATAACTGTCTGCTGCAATTCAGGGTCTTTATTGTTGCTTTTATCCTGCGAACATATCCGACTGGACACGTTCGTAATTGACGAATTTATTGAAGTTCTTGAGGAAGACCAGTTCGACGGTACCGACCGGACCATTACGCTGTTTGGCGATAATAATCTCGATGATATTCTTCTTCTCGGTCTCCTGGTTGTAGTAATCGTCACGATACAGGAACGAGACGATATCGGCATCCTGCTCAATCGAACCGGATTCCCGAAGGTCAGACATCATCGGGCGCTTGTCCTGACGCTGCTCGACACCACGGCTGAGCTGGGACAGGGCAATTACCGGTACATGCAGCTCACGGGCAATCTGCTTCAGTGTACGGGAAATCTCGGATACTTCCTGCTGACGGTTCTCGCCCGCTTTACCGCGTCCGGAGATCAGCTGCAGGTAGTCGATTACGATCATGCCGAGGCCTTTTTCCTTTTTGAGACGACGGCATTTGGCACGAATCTCGGAGACGGTAATCCCCGGTGTATCATCGATATAGATTTCCGCTTCTGACAGGGAGGCAATCCCCATGGTCAGCTTCATCCAGTCCTCTTCCTTGAATTCACCGGTACGCATTGCATTCGCATCCAGGTTGGCTTCTGCACAGATCATACGCTGTACAAGCTGAGCCGCTGACATCTCCAGACTGAAGATGGCGACTGTCTCTTTGGCGCGAACAGCAACATTTTGCGCGATATTCAGGGCAAATGCCGTTTTACCTACTGATGGACGGGCAGCTACGATAATCAGGTCACTGCGCTGGAATCCTGCCGTCATTTTATCCAGATCGATAAAACCTGTCGGAATACCAGTCGTATTTCCCTTATTCTCGCTCAGCGTCTCCATTTTCTCGAATACTTCCATCAGTACATCACGAATCGCAATAAATCCGCTGCCTGTACGTCGATTGGAGATTTCCAAGATCTTGCGCTCTGCGTCGCCGAGCATACTGCCTACATCTTCGCCACCGGTATATCCTTCGCTGACGATCTGCGTCGCTGTACGAATCAATCGGCGCAGCATCGATTTCTCTTCAATAATCTGTGCGTAATAATCTACGTTGGCTGCGGTCGGTACAGCATTGGCCAGCTTGGCCAGATAACTAACACCGCCGATATCTTCCAGCTGCGAACGATCCTGCAGCAGGGAGGTCAGTGTGATCAGGTCAATCGGCTGATTCTCTTCCCCCAGATGAACCATAGCTTCATAGATCAGCTGGTGGGTTTTGTCGTAAAAGTCTTCGGTGTCTACTCGCTCCATGACGCTGATCAGTGCTTCGGCCTGTAGTAAAATGGCACCCAGAACCGCCTGCTCAGCCTCCAGATTCTGTGGGGGAACCCGGTCGTAAAATATATCGCCGCCCATGATTATTCCTCAGTCACTTGGACTTTAAGCGTTGCTTTTACTTCAGGATGCAGCTTTACAGTAATCTGGGTAACTCCCAGTGTACGGATTGGCTCATCCAGTTCAATTTTGCGCTTATCGATCTTGTGTCCCTGTTTACCCAGTGCTTCAGCAATCTGCTTGCTGGTGATTGCGCCGAACAGACGGCCGCCTTCACCGGACTTGGCTTTCAGCTGAACGGTTACTTCTTCCAGCGTTTTGCCCAGTGCTTCCGCAGCTTCTTTTTCTTCCTGTTTTTGTCTTTCCACAGCAGCAGTCTGGTTTTCCAGAATTTTCACGTTACCGCCTGTCGCCGGTTTGGCGTGGCCGTTTTTGATCAGGAAATTCTGTGCGTAACCGTCCGAGACTTCCTTGATGTCTCCTTTTTTACCTGTTCCTTTAACATCTTTTAGCAAAATAACTTTCATTCGAATAACCCCTCTTCCTCATTCATTTGATGTAATACTTCGAGCAGCCGGGCTTCGGCGTCTTCGATTCCGCCTTCCAGCTGAACCGCTGCATTGGTCAGATGACCTCCTCCGCCCAGGCGCTCCATAACCACCTGTACATTCATCTTGCCAAATGAACGGGCACTAATACCAATCAGCCCATCCATCCGCTCGCTGATTACAAAGGACGCATAAATATCATTCATATTCAGCAGCGAATCCGCCACCTGTGCAATCAGCAGCTGTGGTACCTGTTTGCCTGGACTCGTAACAGCAAGTGCTACATGGTCATGAATAACACGGGCTTTTTTGATGATCTCCGCTTTGGCGATATACTCGGCCAAATCTTCTTTCATCATCTGCTGTACCATGACGGTATCTGCGCCATTGCGCCTCAGGAAACCGGCGGCTTCAAATGTCCGTGAACCGGTATGCAGGGCAAAATGCTTGGTATCCACTGTAATCCCTGCGAGCAGAGACGTAGCTTCGAGCGTCGTAAACTGCACCTTGTCGTGAATATACTGCAGCAGTTCAGTGACCAGTTCGCAGGTCGATGAGGCATAGGGCTCCAGATAGACCAGTACCGCATCATTGATAAATTCTTCACCCCGGCGATGATGATCCACCACCACGACCCGGCGCGAACGATCTACCAGCTTCGGCTCTATCGTCATGGAAGCTTTGTGGGTATCCACTACTACGGTCAATGTACGCTCGGTCATCATGCTGAGCGCATCCTCAGGCGTAACGAAGCGAACAGACAGACGCTCATCCCGGGAAATACGATCCATCACTTTCTCGATGGACGGATTCACTTCATCAAGCACAATGTAGGCTTCCACCTCATACATATCGGCAGCCTTGAGCATACCAATTGCAGCTCCGATCACGTCCGTATCGGGAATCTTGTGCCCCATGATCAGTACCTGATCACTGTCGAGCATCAGATCACGCAGCGCGTGCGCGATGACCCGTGCCCGGACACGTGTACGTTTCTCGATCGCATTGGACTTGCCTCCATAAAAGGAAAGCCGCTGCTCCGCTTTGACGGCAGCCTGATCACCACCGCGACCAAGTGCCATATCCAGACTGGACTGAGCCAATTCACCCAGTTCGCTGATCGTTTTGGTACCGAATCCGATACCGATACTGAGCGTTAGCGGTACTTTGAGATCAGCGGTCATTTCGCGAATCTCATCGAGAATCACGAATCGACTCTGTTCCAGTTCGCGCAGTGATTTCTGGTTGAGCAGCAGTAGATAGCGTTCGGAAGACAGACGACGTACATAGATCCGGTAGCCTTTGGCCCAGTCGGTAATACGCGTTGCTACGCGGGCTATCATGCTGGCCCGCTGCTGATCGTCCATCCCTTGGGAAGCTTCATCAAAGTTATCCAGGAATACGATACCGACAGCCAGACGCTCCTCATCATACCGGGAGCGCATATCCGCATATTCGGTAATATCCTGGATATAGATCAGACGCTCATCCGGCAGGACGATACATTCCAGTGTCTTATCCTGATGCTCCAGTTCAAAGCGTACTTCCTTGGCTCCATCCTTGCGCCCTTCCCTGGCCGCTTTGTAATGCTCCTGAAATTGCGTAAAGCATTCTTCCAGCGGCGTGCCAACCAGTGTCTTGCGTCCGAATAAGCCGGCAATATAGCGGTTATGCCATTCTATCGAATATTTGTTATCGTACAAAATAAGACCAAAAGGAAGCGTACTGACCGCTTCCTCCTCAACGCGCCTGATCCGAAAGGATAATCCGGCAATATACTCCTCCAGCTCCCGGCGAAAGGCAAGCTCTGAACGAAGCAGAACCGCAGCGAAAAGGATGACGCAGCATAGCGCAGCCAGCCCGATCATCCAGTTGAACCAGGACAGCACAATCACCAGTCCCAGCATGAGCAGAGATGCCCATACGGACCGGTAACCATGCCAGCGGTTTAATAAAAAATTAGGCATCATTCATCACCTTACCGTTTCGGTCTCGTAATATACTCACGGAGCGGAAATGCCAGATCCAGAATACCAATAATGCGAAGTGGTGGAATCAACACAACGATAATGGATAGCAGGAACGGCAGGAACGAATTCCATTTCCGGTGATTGGCCCAGAAAAACACAAAGCCAATCGTCTGGATCGTAAAGGCTATGTGGATCAGCGGCATAAAGTTCAATACAATGGCAGCCAGCACACCGGTCATATTCGTACTTGCGATAAACTCCAGGAATACCGCAATCAGATAATACCAGATCATCGAACTTGGCAACCGCCAGTCGCGTGCAGGCTTGAGACGCGGTACGGAATAACCCATACTTTCCAGTAGTGGACGCGATATTGCATGCGTAATTACCGCCATCGTAAAGGAAGCAATAATCAATGCACACGGAATGAGCATCAATGTATAATTGCTCAGCCCGATAATATATTCCGGTGTCAAAATATCATTTAATTCCGGATTCACATCCGCCATCGCCTTCATAGGAGCGACCGATATCTCAATAACATCACGGATATAAGCGCCCAGACTGAAATCAAACATGACACGTGCCGCTACCAGCAGTACAAGCAGTTCGATCAATGTCGTAATACCACCGGCAATAATAATACGTAATGCAGGCGTAAACTTTTTGTACATTCTTCCCATGACAATACCGGGAATCATAAAGAATACGCCCAGAATGGGCAGAAATAATCCGGCTTGCCCGGCAATAATAATCGCCACCAGCCAAACGGGAACCATGTGCATAATAAATTGGCGCAGGGTCAATGTCGAATACAGCACAACGACAGGCACGATCAGAAATAGCATACCGATGATTCTTACAGAAGTTATTAGAGATAGCAGCAGAAGCAGGTAAGCCATGCTCCATGCTATGGATGTCCAGCGCAGTTTCAAACGATTCACCTCTTACGCACAAGTTGTTCGGCGCCTATAAAAAAGATTTACTCATCATTATAGCATAGACGCCGATAATCACGCACGGGTTTGTGCAGAAGGATCAGGACATATTCATGTCTTTGGACATTCTGCTTTTCTCGGGCGTGTACTCTCCACCGCGGACAAATTGTTCGCAGTATTCAATAATCTGACTGCGTCGTACAATACCGATAAATCGGTTCATATCGTCCACAACCGGTACAAAGTTCTGCACTTTGGCCAGATTGATCAGGTCTTCCATATTCGCATCAATGGATACCGGCTTGTCATCCCGCTGCAGCGGAACTTCGGCCAACAGGAATTTCGAAGCGTTCTCAAAAGTCGCCTTACCATCTGAATTTTTCATAAACCACAGCAGGTCGCCCTCGGTAATCGTTCCTACATACTTGCCATCCTTATCCAGCATAGGCACGGATGTATAGCGGTGGTACTCCATTCTCTCCAGCGTCTGACGCAGCGTCGAATTAAGGGTGACGCAAACGACCTCCTGCTTGGGAAGCAGAAAAAACGCGATATTCATGCAAAAACCTTCCTCCTCGCAATTTGAAAAATTGCAATTGTATAGTCCGCTCTTGATGCTGTATATCTATGTTGCTATCCGTTCCCCTGAGAGGGGTACTCTTCTATTTTAAGCGATAAGTATGACACAATAAAGCGGGTTATTCGTTATTCATCTATTGTACCTGAGATTGTGCTTCCGTATTTACCGGGTTGGCCGTTTCTCCCTGGGCAGCTGCCGGCTCCGGTCCCTGCGGACTCATCCACTGATCAATCAGATGCTTGGCTTTTTCCAGATCGTCTTCATTTGGTACATCATAATATACCCCGTCGATATATTCGCCTTCTCCCGCAATGGTAAAGGAAGTAATCTTGGGATCACCGCCACGCATAATCTGACTGGCCAGTCCGGTCAGCATCTGCGGGCGCATATCTGTTTTGAAGTTGCTACCCATAATATTCAGCAGCTCCGGGATTTGATCAATCTGGTTCAGCTGTATCGCCTGATCGGTAATCGACTGCAGGAAAATCTGCTGGCGCTTGGTTCGGTTAAAGTCGCTGTCCTCACGATAGCGTACATAATATAGCGCTTCCTGTCCGGAGTAGATCGGTTTATTGGCTTTGATCGTGAATTTCTCATGGTTCGGGTCGCGGTTTACAATATCTTTCTCGATAGGCAGTTTGACGCCACCGAGAGCATCAACCGCATTCACCAGTCCCTGGAAATTGACGCTGGCATAATAATCGAGATCTTCATCCAGAAAATGCTCTACCGTATCCATCGTCATCTTGATCCCGCCAAAAGCGTATGCATGATTAATCTTGTCCATACGGTCTCTGCCAATAATTTCGGTATACGTATCTCTTGGAATGGAGATCAGCAGGACTTCCGGTTCCATCGGACGTACGACAGCATAAATCAGTGTATCTGAACGGGCCTTTTCATTTTTACGTTGGTCACTGCCGACCAGCAAAATGGAGAATGGCTCTGTCATGACTACACCTGGTTCTTCTTGCTCCTGTTCGCCACCGGTCTGACGTACAGGCTGATAAGTCTGCTCCAGCTGATTCTCCAGGGTATCCGCTACAAACCAGTCAAACATTTGGGCTGAAATCGGCTTCCACCACAGGAGCAGGCTGCACGCGATAAGAACTACAGCAGCGGCAATCGCGGACAGAATCTTTTGCTTTTTCGTCATTCTTCCATTCCTCATTTCGAGCAGACGTATATTCTTACTTCATTAAACGCCTCATACCAGCCGTGACACAGATGAGAATATTTTGTTCCATTTCTTCAGTTTCGCTTAAAGCTAGGTGAATTGCAAGCCTATTACAGGCACAGGTACTGGAAATAACAGGGCTATCTATATTCTTATGCCGGGAATCTGCTATTTTAAATTTATTGTTTTGAGTATGACCAAGTTGAATTTTTATATCCTTTGAATGTCCATGTTCTCTATTACCTATTCTCTATTAATAGTAGAAACAGGTTTGTTTTCTTTGCTGGAAGAAATGGTAGATACCCCGTATTGCATTGTAACAACGGCATAAAAAAGCCTGCTGACTCTGTGGAATCAGCAGGCTTTCTCGTGATCTTAATGAATCATCGGACAACTGTCCAATAAGATTCATTTTTTTTGTTAATTACATGGATTTAGTCAGGGTAATTTCACCAGTGGACTTGTTCCATTTTACATCCCAACCCAGCAGTTCCGTGATAGAACGCAGAGGCACCAGGGTTCTGCCATCGTTGTTTACCATAGCAGTTGCTTCCAGCTGCTGTGTTTTACCATTTACATCTACTGCTGTTTTGTTGATCCAGAATTTCATTGTGTCTTTACCTGCCATTACAGTCACTTCACCAGCAGATTTATTCCATTTCACTTTAGCGCCAATGCCTTCTGCCAGATAACGCAGCGGGATATAAGTCGTTCCGTTTTTAACGACAGGCATTGTATCCATCATCGTAGTTTTGTCGCCTACTTTGAGTTGTTTGCTGTTCAGCTTCATCCATACCATCATCATTGAAGCATCCGAAGCTTTAGCTGGGGCTTTGGCTGGAGTCTTAGCCGGTGCTGCTGCTTTGAATTTGTCAGGGTACTGCTTCACGATCGCACCACCCAGTGCTTCGCCAATACCGAACATGGTTTTGAATCCTTCACGATCTGCTTTGTAAGCAGCTGCATATTTTTTGGATGCATACTGGTCAATTACAGATTGTACCTGCTTCTCATGAGTCATGAGTGCTTTTTCTGCTGCACTTGCTGGCAGATTGTTAGCTGTAGCAGTTCCAAGGAATGTGGAGAATTCTTTGGTGAAATCGGTAATACGGTCTTTAACTGCCTGCAGAGAAGTTTTATCTCCTTTTTTCAGAGCAGCTACATAATCGCTTTGTGCTTTGATGTGGTTAGTAACCCAAATTTTCTCGAACTGGTTACCACCTTCTGCACCATAAATCGAAGTAATAGCTTTTTTAAATGCTGCTGTATTCGCTGCTTCTGCTTTGATCAGTGCATCGGAATCTTTGGCTTTGCCATTGTATTGTTTTTGCATTTGCAGGACGGACAAGGCAAAGTGTTCTGCTGCCAGGTGATTCAGAGCCGAACGCAGATCTGCTGCCGGTGTGTCTACTGATCCATTGCTGAACTTCGCCGGGTTCTGGGCTACGATCGCGCCGGACAATGCTTTACTTACAGTAAACATGGTCTCAAAGCCTTCACGATACTCCATGTACGCGCCATTGTAATCACCTGCTACATATTTCTCAAATACATCCTGTACTTGATCTTCATGCAGGCGCAGTGCTTGTGCTGCTGCTTTTTGTGGCAGTTTGCCTTCTGTAGCTGTAGCCAGGAACTTGGAGAATTCATCTACGAATCCCTGTACTTGTGCTTCGGCTTTTTTGATTGCTGCCTTGTTATTCATTTTGGTAGCTTTAACGAGGTTGTCTGTGTATTTGTTGTGGGCACGGAAGATTCTTTCGAATTCAGCTGCGCCTGCTTTTCCGTAGATCGCTTCAATAGCCGGCTGCATGTCCAGTGCATTCTGATCCAGTGCTTGATAAGCTTCTTTGGCATCAGGTGCGCCTTCATAGGCTTTGGTCATGGCTACAACAGCCAGTGCGAAATGTTCGGATAGTAAGTAATCCAGGCCTGCACGAAGATCGGCTGCCTTGGTGCTAACCGTTGGTGTGGCAGTTGCCGGAGTGGCTGCAAATGCTCCAGCTGCCGGAAGAAGTAGAGAAAGACTCAATGCAGGTACAATCAGTTTCTGAATTTTCATAGTGTACGCTCCCTATTGTAAGTGAATTTGTTTTTCTATTTCTGTTTTGCCGTCCATGATTGGATAAACGGGCGCAATTTCGTTTTGGATCACTTTGTTTGTTTTTTTATCTGGATGATCCTCGAATCTGCCCTACATGATAAGCGTATTTCACTAAAATACCTGATATTATTCGCCTTCTCTACCCACACTCATTCCTATACAAATGAAGTACAAAACTCCGGATTTTTCATACGTCCTTTATGTATAATGAATTAGAGTTATTAAGTAAGTAAGTGATTTTTCGGTACGATAAAATATAACCACTAACTTGCTGTTTAAACCTGATTTGCAGCTTATATTATAAAAAATTATTTTATAGTAAGGTAAATCTGACATCTTATAACTTCTGATTGAGGCTAATTTATGCGGAAATAAAACAAAAAACGCACCGAATGCATACCTTCCACGGGGAAGATTTCATTCGGTGCGTTCTAATTCAGAATACGGTTAAACCACTGCTCTGAATTTATTTCTGCTACTATTCAGTAGTGTATGGCAGCAGTGCGATTTGACGGGAACGTTTAATCGCGATAGTCAGCATACGCTGATATTTTGCACTTGTACCAGTCACACGACGTGGCAAGATTTTACCACGCTCACTGATAAATTTACGAAGCAGGTCCGTATCTTTATAGTCGATGTGAGTGATTTTGTTTACAGTGAAGTAACATACTTTACGGCGCTTGTTACGGCCACGGCGTCCGCCTGGACGTCTGCCTTCTCCATCTCCGCTTTCACGTCTATTAAAGCTCATCTGATTCATTCCTTTCCGGTTTTAAAATGGCAAATCATCATCGGATATATCTATCGGTTTACCGTCATCGGAAAATGGATCCTGATTGTCACGCGAGTAGCTGTTTCCATTGCTGCTGCGGTTCGTATTGCTACTGTTACCGCCGCCGTAAGGTGCTTCCTCACGATTACCTCCACCGCTGCTGTTTCCTCCACCATCACGGTTGGACTCCAGGAAGCGTACATTATCAGCAATAACTTCAGTCACGTAGACACGTTTACCTTCGTTATTCTCATAGTTACGTACCTGAATGCGTCCTTCAACCGCTGTTAAGCGGCCTTTCCGCAAATAGTTGGCGCAAGTCTCTGCTAGCTGTCTCCAAGTTACGACCGGAATAAAGTCCGCTTCGCGCTCTCCACCCTGGCTCGTAAAAGGACGATCCACCGCCAGCGTAAACTGCGTAACAGCCACACCTGCAGGTGTGTAGCGAAGTTCCGGGTCTTTGGTCAACCGTCCGATCAAAATGACACGGTTCAACAATCCAATCCCCTCCTCAAACGAGTTTACAATTCAATTTCTTATTTTGTTACATCAACAGTAATGAGATAACGAATAACATCGTCAGAAATTTTCATGATACGCTCAAGTTCTGCAACAACAGCTGGTGTAGCTGTGAAGTTAACAAGAACATAGATACCATCACGAATTTTCTTGATCTCATACGCAAGGCGACGCTTACCCATTACATCGTGCTTTGTAATTTCGCCGTCAGTTGTAATGATGCCTTTGAAACGCTCGTTGAGTGCTTCAACTGCTTCTTGCTCCATTTCTGGACGCAGGATGTACATTACTTCATAATTGCGCATAGTTTTCACCTCCTCTTGGACTAAGGCCCCTGATCATTGCCAGGAGCAAGGAACGAGCACAAACTCGAACCCTATTAGTCTATCAGAAATAAAGTAGAAGTACAAGACATTTTTAATAAGAAAACAGGTTCGCCAACTGCACACCGATTTTCCCTTTTATCCTGCCCCTCGATCTTTTATTCCAGTCTGCAAATAAATGTATAAAATAAAGAAGCTCCACCGCAGAAAACTGCAGCAGAGCTTAGTCACGATGTTTGCCGCGCTCCAGTGCCGAGCGCTATATATATGTAGCAAAATCAATATGGGATGGCGGAGAGAGAGGGATTCGAACCCTCGCACGCCCTAAGACGCCTAACTGATTTCGAGTCAGTCCCCTTATAACCACTTGGGTACCTCTCCATAACATAGTTACGATCAACCCGCCAATTGGAAATGATCGATTTACAACAAAACTGATTATACTTGATTATATGGAGGTTGGCAATATACCTGCCGCAATAAATTCTGTTCGTCTGCTTTTAATACCAAGTCCTAAATATTATCGATCTGCACGTCCTATACTTTGTTTGAGTTTGTTTATATGAGCAGATTGAATTCTACTGTTGCCTTTTGGTAAAGAAGACTCTCTTATTTGCGTTATCCTTCTTTTGACAGTATGATCACATTACGTTTACAGCTAATTTATTCTACATAGGATCGGCTATATGAACGATGAACCAACTGAACATATTGTCTAACCCAACAGATCTGCTCTTCACTAACTGCATTCTCCTGTCTATGTTCTATTCATTTATTGGGAAATTGCATACTGAATGTACCGCAACGCTATTTCAACCTGGGCGGTAACGAAACTGACGACTTTTATTTTATGCACTGTGTCCCTATATGCTTATACTTTCAAGTTCGAATACTCAAATAAAAAAAGGTTATCCACAGTGGATAACCTTTTAAAGTCTTTCTATTCTTCTCTAACCACTGTTGATAACTTTTTTGCTGCGTTTTTTATTACTCTGGCAAAGGTGTCTCTTCAGCTGCCGATTTCAATACTTTTTTCATGTTTTTCTCAAACTTCGCTCTCGGTACAAGCACACTATGCTTACAGCCTACACACTTGATCCGGATATCCATCCCCATC